>Ga0256407_10003778_pt1 | contig 26328 bp, 23 predicted proteins | sample RumenRJG_04DNA_FD_193489 | JGI IMG/M metagenome (GOLD analysis project Ga0256407, IMG submission 193489) | Bovine rumen microbial communities from Lethbridge, Alberta, Canada - RJG_04 | ecosystem: Host-associated > Mammals > Digestive system > Stomach > Rumen | place: Canada: Alberta... | reverse complement strand
TTTTCTCCTTATCTAAAATATGAAACTTTGTTTACTTTTTACTATAATTATTATCTCATAAATCTGATTTCTGTAAATAGTTTTTAAGAAAAAAAATAAAAAAAATCAGGAGAAATAAAATATTTCTCCTGAAATACGTTATATATCGGGCAGTCAGCCTGTATCAGGCAAACGGCAGCTCGTCATCAATTCCATCTGGAATATTCATGAAACTGTCATCTGGAACGTCTCCAGAAGGCGCAGGCTGAGAATTATCAGCCGATGTTCCACTGTTGCCAGAAGGAGCAGAATATGAACCGTTCTGCTCAGCAGCCTTCTTACTTTCCGCAAACTCAATACTGTTTGCGATTATATTGAACCCGTACACCATTTCGCCCGGATGCTTCTTTGATTCATAGTTATTGTTCTGCATCTCTCCTTCAAGCAGAATCTTCACTCCCTTATGGAGATACTTTTCTACGAACTCCCCAAGCTTTCCAAATGCTGTTACATTGAAGAAATCAGCCTCAGGCTGTCCTTCTCTCTTGTAACGGCGGTCTACTGCGAGCGAAAATCTGGCAATCGCCATATTCTGTGCTCCGCCATATCTTACCTCGGGGTCTCTTGTCAGTCTTCCCATTAAAATGATCTTGTTCATTAGTTCCTCACTTTCTGCTTACTTGCTAAGCTCTTTAACTTTGTTATGATTATATTATATCGCTAAATGATATACTGTAAATAGGATAATGGCAAAAATCACGTTATTTTTATGAAAAATCGCATATTTATTCAAGAAACACCGCAATTTTTACCTATACTATACGTGAACAGTTTATGAAGCTGCCTGCTGCTCTACTTTGTGCTTGTTCTGATTGTTCTTGATCTGCTTTTTCAGATACATTTCAATAGTCTCTGCCTTTTCAGAAGAGAGTTCGTTCATATCGCTGAACTTGAACTTCTGCTGCAGGCAGGCCAGAAGCCTTTCTTCGGTGATAGGCTCGGTCAGTCCCTGTATATACATCTTCATGTAACCGGACACATCAGAAAGCTGTTTCCTGGTTGCCCTGACAGCTTCAGCAGGTGTTGAGGCTTTATCACCGTCTTTAGCAGGTGCCGCCATAGCAGTTTTGCCATTGTCGCTGTCTTTATCAGAAACTGCATCAGTAGGGTTGAACGGGGCAGGAAGAGGCAGTCCGCTTGAAGCAAATGCCTTGTCAGAACCAATAGTATCTTCTGCATTATTATCAGCTCCATTTTTTGCCTTGCCCTCAGACGTCTTTGAAACAGCGGTCCTGCCCGTAGAGCCTGAAGGAATGGCTATCATATCCTTGCTGTCGCCGTAGGTATAAACAACGCTGTCGCTTACAAGATTTCTGACAGTAAGCCCCTTGATCCTGCCCTTTGAAGCATTGAAATAAGATACATAGTATCTGTCAGACATCTTCTTCTCATAGTCCTGCTGACTGTTGACAGGAAGGACAATCCTTACATCCGGGTCGTATAATTCACGACCGATGCCGAACAGGAAACCGACTCTCTTCAGAGCATCGCTTGAAGCTGATTTGAGAGGGTCATAGCTTCCCATGCGGGCATTACCATAATCGGTATGGGAAACCTTCTTTCCGTTGATATAGGCTGTCACAGTGCAGCGTACAGCCACAAGACCACTTCCGGCTCCTGTAACGAACGGATCCGATACGGTGCTTTCCCAACCATCCTTGCCGAACACCTCATCAAAGATGCTCATATCAGTTCTTGAATCCTTATAGAGAAGGAGGTGGACCTCACTGCAATTTCCTTTGTCACTGTAATCAGGGCGCACCTGAATCTCATCTGCATTAAGGCTTCTGAATTTTACTTCGTACATAAGATATCCTCCTTAAAAAACTCTCTTTGAAACTCTTAGAGAAAATGCTTTGTCTGTTCCTTTTGTGATTACATAATAACACAAAGCATAAATCTGTAAATAGAAATGCGAAAATAAATTCATAAATTTGCAAAAAAAATATAAAAAATACGGAGTCTGAACGAAAAAATATCGAAAAAAAACGGATTTCACCAAAAAATCAAAGAAAAACAGAAAATGCGGTTTATACTTATCACAGTTACAAAAACAATAATATTAACCAAATAGCGACTGGATATTCCCTCAATACACAGAGAGATTATTTACTCTAGGAGATAAACATCAGATGGCACTAAAGAAGAAAAAATTCAACAAAAACTACAGAAGATGGAACGATTACTTTGCTCCATCTGAAAAGGATGGTATCAGACTGTCACCAACACTTACCGTGGCACCTGACAGCGGAAGCCTGAAAAATGGAAACGTACTTTATATAGGAGACAGGCTTGCAGATGTACAGATAATCCCTAATCTGAAAAGCGGTTATCCCGACGCATCGCTTGTGATAACGGATAAAAACTACCATGTTTATAAGAATACAAGAGATGCACTGGCAGAAGATTACAGGATAGTACTTATCGATCTTGTAGAACCAAGAAACTCAATGAAATACAATCCTCTTACGATAGCAGAGTCAGAGATTGAATTTACATCGCTTGCAAGAAGTATCGTCAAGAACTCAGATGACAGTCCTGTAAACAAGGACTATGAGATATTCTTTCTGGCATCATTTATGGCTCTGGTAGGTAATCATGGAAAGAAATTTCACCTCGGTTCAAATCTGAGAGATGTAAAAGTTCTCCTCAATCTTTATCTTGATGATGAAAATCAGGTTATCAGATTCTTCGATATCCTTGAGACCAAGGGATGGTATAAGGATGAAGATGGCAATATATTTGAAGGTCGTCCTACTGATGCAAACATCGAGTATCATATGCCTTCCGGTGATGAAGGGTGCATAAGACTGTATAGAAAGGCAACCTCACTTGATATTTCAGAAGAAATCAAGACCGAATGCGTAAAACAGATAGTCAGTGAACTTTCAAAGTTTCTGAATGCCCCATTCAATGAAATCTTAAGAGCAGATGATGCAGACCTTTCAAGAATGTGGGTTGAAAAAACGGCAGTATATATAGAGGTACCGGAAGAACCTGATGATGTAACATCAATGCTTGTCATGATGATATATTCACAGGTGATAGACCACGCCGATCAGCTTGTAAGAAAACACGCATACAGCAGTCTGGCTCATATACACCTGTTTATAGAAGGACTTGAAGATCATTATTATCTGCCAAGGATAAAGGCAAAACTCAAGACTACAAAAGCGGCTCAGGTGACATACACTCTTGCAATACAGAATATGTCCATTTTTCAGAACAAGTATGATGAGAAAGCAGATTTTGTCATAGATTCCTGTGCAACGGTGCTTTACGATTCGTCAGAAGATAATGTGACTCTTAAATGGGTAGCCAAGAAATGTGGTACCGTACCACCTCTGTTCTCATTTATGAATAAGACGGACATCCCGCTCGTAAAGCCTGACGATCTGAAAAAACTCGATAAGAATGAAGTCATCATTCTTGCAGGTAAAGAACCGCCATACATCGAGACTGCACTTTCTCCTAGTGAAAAGGCAACAAAGGGAGAGATAGCCGTAGTTGACAATAAAAAGAAAAAGAAGGGAAGACGTTGATCATGAATATGAGCGAGGCAGGACCTGAAACAAAAAAATTTATGAGAAAAGCCCATATGGTGCGTCTGGGTGTGATGCCTTTTTATATAGCAGTATACGAGCTGCTTTTTGTCATACCCAGATACGGACTGGCACTGTTTATTGTACAGATAGCTATAGGAGCTATATGTCTCATAGCAACAGCTCTCATAGACAAACTTGTCATGAGACTTACTCACGGAAGAGGATTTGCATGGTATCCTAAATGGACTGAGCCTGATGCAGGGCTAGAAGGAAAATCGGAATAGAATCCTATAAAATCTGACATACATACTGATATCAACAAAACAGCCGATAAAACGGCAATGGCAATCGACATACAGAATACCCATAAGTTCAAGTAACTTTTATATAAACAGGAGGTAGAAATTGAGTCTTATATTTGGAATAGATCATGGAAACGGAAACATAAAGACACCGCACTGCGAATTCCCGTGTGGGCTGATAAAACAGGAAACCAAGCCTGCAGCCGCATACGGACAGGATATACTCAAATACAAAAATATGTATTATTCTCTTTCTGATTCAAGATTCCCGTATAAGGAGGATAAGACAGAAGACGAGGATTACTTCATTCTTACACTTTTTGCGATAATCAAGGAAGCAGAAGCAAGAGAAGAGAAGCTGAACGGCAAGGATGTTATCCTTTCTGTAGGTCTTCCGCCTGCCGACTTTGGTTTACAGTCCGAAGGATTTGAAAAGTACTTCCTAGACAGGGGAAGATACGGGACGACAGTGGAATATAACGGAAAACCGTGTACGTTCTATATCAGAAAAGTATATTCAGCACCACAGAATTTTGCAGCTGTCATAGTCATGCGTCCCGATCTTGTAAAAGAATATAAGACTGTATACTGCATAGATATAGGAGACGGGACAGTAGATCTTCTGGTTTTAAAGAACTCACGCCCGGATCTATCCGTACAGGTTTCTGAAAAGATAGGAATGGCTGTACTGAGAGCCAAGATAATAAACGAAGTATGGAAAGACAAAAACATAAGGCTTGATGATGACACAGCAGAGCAGGCACTCAAAGGAGAACGCACCGTTCTTCCTGAAGATGTAAAGAAGATAATCGTAGAGAAAAAGGAAGAATGGGTAAAAGATATGATAAACCGCCTTCACCCGTATGTGCCAGACTTCCGTATCAACCCGACAGTGTTCCTTGGTGGTGGCAGTATACTGCTGAAAAAGCAGCTTCAGGAAAGCCCTGAATTTTCACTTACAGAGTTTATAGAAGATACGAAAGCTAATGCGATAGGCTATCAGACGATTGCTGAGTTGCGTGAGCAGCCGTGACAGTAATATAAGGAGCATGATATGGCAGGCAGGATAACCCTCATGTTCGATCTGACTGATGAAGACCAGGCTCTTGTCTATAACTACCTTAAGACAACAAACAGAAAGAAAACGGTGGCTGTGACAAAAGCAATGGCTCCTGTCATACGGAAAGAGCAGGGCATAGAAGCTGTAAGGCTTTCTCTGATGGCTTCGATAATGAATGATGAGAAGTTTATAAATGGTCTGAAAGAAAAGATTCTGGATGACAAGATTGTTGCTGTATCGACAGATACAGATAAAAACAGCCGGATGAAATCAGTTGAAATGTCAGAGAATGATGAAATAGTATCCTTTACACACGGTGAGACTATTCCAAAAACGCAAGAAAAAAAGAAAAAAACAGAAAACAAGACGAAAAGCAAAGAAAACAGCCAGAATGACGTTATATTAGAAAAAGAGGATGAAAAGTCTGAGGAGAAAAGAGAAAACCCTCTCGACAATATAGACAAAGACCTTATTATGGAAGGTCTGAATATTTTTGCGGGAAATGGATAATTTATATGAATACTAAGGAAATCGAAAAAATCTTACGGAGTTACGATACATTGCTCTTCAATAAAGAGATGTTCGGACAGTACAAGATAGCTGAAACATCAGGCGTAAAAGTAAATGATGAGGATGTCTTTATGAAAAGACTGCATGAATCTATTGATGGCATCAGAAGATATCCCAAAAACGGCGAGATAATGTACAACATCGTGACAACACTCTGTACAAGACGAAAAAACAGTGAAGAGATGGCAGAAGAACTGTCTATTGCGATAACTACCATGTATATGCACAGGAGAAAAGCACTGAGTCTTCTTGCGCAGATGATGAATGCCAGATCCGTGCATATAAATGAGGAAGGAGAAGCAGTGTGCGCAGAAAAATGATGATGCTTCTGCTGTCTGTAATGCTTGTGGGTACATCTTTCCAGTTTGCAGGATGCAGCAAAATGGATAGCATTATTGAAGACAGATCAGCAGAAAAGGGTAGTAATGGCAGTCAGCAGAAAACGCCTAAAGAAGGCATATATATAATGAATTCCGAGGGACAGTTTGGCAGGCCTTTAGACAACAAATCCACGGATATAAACAATCAGAAGCTTGTTTATTATTCGGGCGGCGATTCAAAGATGTCGGATGTCTACAGAGATGACAAGTTTGTTGTCTTTTCGAAGAGCGACATTCCCGCAAATTACAAGGTCACAAGATATAATGATCTTGGATATTCACTAGGGATAGCCAACCTGAGCCAGTCATCAGACGGCACTTACTTTATCAGTGATGATAATATTCTCAGCGGATCAGATGCATCATATAAGCTCAGACAGTTGCTTTTATCAGGAGGAATACATCTGATAAAACTGAATGGAAGACCAATGTCACAGACAAGTCTGAATCAGGCAGGTGGCATAAACGGTTTAGAAAAGGATAAATCCTACAAGCTTGAGGTGTATCAGGGTACTTTTTATACAAAAGGTGTTATAAAAGCAGATACCAGGATGATAATGGAAGGCCTGACAACGCAGACCAACGGTTATTCAATAACAAAGGATGGATATGCGCTTCTCAATATGCCTGCAATGACAACAGGATATTATTCTGTCGAAGGTGGAAGTGTATTTCATTATATAGCTGATAAAGACAGACCAAAAGCTGTCTCAGATGATAACAACGGAAACAAGAAAAAATAAGCCAATGGAGGAAACTAGAATGGCAGAAGAAATGAAAGTAGTACATTCAAGCAGAAGAAGAAGTACCACAGCAAAAACAGCTGAAAAGCAGGAAGCAAAGAAGACAAGGAAGATCATTACTGAAGAAGCCGATGAAGATGTTGCAGGTTTTGAGGATGTTGACGAAGAGACATCTGATACAGAGCAGAAAACAGCAGATACCAGAACTGCTCCGATTGCTCCAACCGTTCAGGATGAAGATGAAGAAGATGATGAACCTGAAGAGAGGACTGCTCCTGTGATTACAAGAAAAAAAATCGTTACTGACAGTGATGAGTCCGAAGAAGATACAGATGACGTGCAGGATTCTTATAACAATGATTCTGACGAAGAGACAGAGCAGGATACTGAAGACGAAACAGTAGATGAAAATACTGATTCTGATGAAGAGGATACTGATTCTGACGAAGAAGATCAGTATGAATCCGATACGGAAGAGAATGTTTCAGATGCTACAGAAGAGACTGACGATGAGGAATCTGCTTCTGAGACGGACGATGACGATGAAGAAGATGATGATGACAGCGACGATGATCTGGATCTCAAAGATATCGAAGATGACGATGATGCAGACAGCGACGGAGAAGATGAGGCCACAGTAGATCAGGATGATGCTGAGGAGCAGAGAAATGTCGAAACAGAGATGTTCGATGATTCAGACGAAGCTAATTATCATCCGAAGAACAGAAAAAAGGAGTCGTCTGCGAAAAGAGCCGAAGCCCAGAGTGCTGTAAATCAGGTGGAATCAGCAGGGCAGACGAGCAAGTTTGAAGAAATGCTTGACAACAAACTTCTTGAAGCAGGAAAGAAAAAGAAGAGACAGCTCTATTCAGACGGAAATGTTGTCCTTCTCGGAGATACACCGGAATATGTTTCAGCAGGAGAAAAGAAAAAGAGAGAATATCTCGAACTTCTTGATTCTCATGAATCAGGAAGAGTACTGAAAGGCATATGCACGGGAACGTCGTATGTTGGCGGAAAGCTGTGCGCTGTTGTAAGATACGGAGAGTATTACCGTATCATTATTCCTTACGAGATGTTCCTGAAACCTAAGGCATCAGATGTCGAATATATGCAGGAGAACAAAAAGGATGCCGAAAAGCATATCCGACTGCTCATGAACCACAGGATTATGTCTGAAGTGGACTTTATTGTCAGAGGTATTGATGAAGAAGCTCTCACAGCCGTAGGCGACAGACTTGCTGCCATGCATCATATGATGGAAGCATATTACTTTGGCAAGGACAGGACTGGCAAATGGCTTATCAATAAAGGAGACCTGTATGAAGGCAGGATCGTATCTACGTCCGTTTCGAACCTTATTGTCGAAGTGCGTGGAATGGAGTTCAAGGTAAAGCCCGAAGATATAAGCTACTCCAGAATTCCTGATGTGTCTCAGGAATACAGGGTTGGTGAGACTGTACCTGTAAGATTTACAGCTGTCGAAAGAGAGCGAGTAAAGAAAGGTTCTTATCGTATCACGGCGAAAGTATCGATTAAAGCTGCTTCCGAGGATCCCCGTGAAAGATATTACAACATGTATTCACGCGGTACGCTCGTGTCAGCCTATGTCGCAGCACTTGAGTCATTCGGAATCTTCTGCCGTCTTGAAGACAAGTTCGGAAAAATGGACGTATTATGCAAGTTCGATAAGTCAAACAAAGATGAATACAGAGAACTTCCTCATATCGGAGATACAGTTGTGTTACAGATTACAGACAAGTATCACAACGAAGAGGAAGGATACAGGATGCTCGGCAAGATCATCTATACGGTGTCACACGCTGACAACTGATAAGAAAAAGACTTTCTCTGGGAATTGTTTATAAGGTGTATGTTGAGGTCTGTATTACATAAATTTTACAAAATTATTGCCGCAAAAATATAAGAAAATTTGTGTTATATTGACTAAAATACATATACAATATAAAATATAATAGTAGGATTACAGAGATAATCCGCATTGTATCAAAAACAAATTTTAAGTAGATATAAATTCTACAGTAACCGATTAACTGGAGCGGTACGTAACTGGAGGAAGCCGCATATAACCTATCATAAAAACAGTCCCGATATTTGGGAAATAATAGAAAGGAGGAGAAGCGTATATTGTTACGCTTCCACAGAAAAACATGAGAAATACAGGCTTCCTCAGTGGAAAAAAGTTAATCATAGCGATGTTCTTTACATTTGCTCTTTTATTTGCGTTTACTCCGGTGCTTCAGGCAACCGGGATTTCATCAGGTTCAGGAATTACTGTCGTAGCAAATGCGTCGGACGGTGATGAATTACAGACTGCGATTATCAAAGGTGCAAAAAACGTTTTTGATCTTGCGAGAGCTATTGCCACGCCTATTGCAATCGCAGCAATCGCCGTGGCCCTTATCTTAAGTTGGCTGTCACATGATGAAAAGAAAATCGGAATGTCCAGATCGATTGCAAAAGGCGTAGCTGCAACATGGGTAGTTCTTATGATTCTTGGTTATATCTTCAGTTTCGCCTCAACAAAGCTTGTAGACAGCAATAAAGCTAATGCTATGACAAATAAAATGTTTGAAGGAATTGGTGGTAGCGACAGTACCAGCGAATAAGAAACTAATTGTCTGAATTTGTAATTTAAAATATTTCAATAAAGGTTAAGCGGCATTATACCTATGTATGATGCCGCTCATTTTTTACAATAAAGGAGAAATTCAATGATCTGGCTCTACAATGAATTTATGAATGTAGTAATGCAGCTCATAGGAGCTGTAATGCAGGTTCTGACAAATTCTTTCCTCTCAAGCTTTGGACCGAATGTAGTACAATTTAACAGTTCTTTTTTTAGAGGTGCAACTGGAGTACTCAGAGCTGTAGGAATGGCTCTTGTAGTTCTTATAGTTGTTGGAGCTTTGTGCAGAAACTTTCTTGCACCTATAACAGGAGAAATGGAAGATCCTGTAAAAATGATTCCAAGGGCTGCTATATCGCTATTTCTTGTGTTTTATACAGGAGGTGTTATACAGCTTGAATTTAAATTCTTCTCAAAGGTTTATAGTGCCTTCAATCAGATAAGTATGTTCTGGGATCCTAAAAAAGATGCCGAGCAGATAAAAAGTGCTTTTCTACAGCTGGTAAGTTCAGATCATAAAATATCGCAGGCCATTAATATTGCACTTTCATCAGTAAAACTAGATGTTCCAGCAAAAATGGTATATGCAACGATTGCTGTGGTCATGCTTCTGGTTGTTGGAATCGATTATCTTAAACTGTTACTTGAAGGAGCAGAGAGATATGTGGTATGTTTTCTACTCTTCTGGTTTGCTCCGCTTGGAGGTTCAACATTTGCAAGTAAAAGTACCGAAAAGGTATTCTTTTCATATATAAGAATGGGTATATCGCAGCTGTTACTTCTGTGTTTTAATGTATTATTCCTACGAGGAGCATTAGGACTGATGGTTGGATTTAATAGCGTGAATATCCTAAAGAGCGATTCATTTATAATAAAATGTATCCTTGTTGCAGGATTCTGTAAAGCAGGCCTGCAGATTGACCAGTATATGCGCTCCCTTGGTCTCGATGTTGTCCAGACAGGCAATGACCTGATGGGAGAGATTTTTTCAGCAGCAAAACTTGCTATGGGTAAAAATGGAGTTATAGCAGGTGCTAAAGCTATGGGAGCCGCAGCATTCAGAGGATTCCAGACAGGCGGTTTCAAAGGCATGGCCGAGGAAATGAATAAAGAATTTGGAAGGCGTGTCGGGGCTGACGGCTTTATGAATGATATAAAAAACGCTAAAGCCGAAAAGACCATGAACGATCTGAAGAATGGTAAAAAATTCGACGGCTCACCTGAGACTGCGGGAGATGTTCTTGATGCTATACGAAATACGAACAAGGCATACGGAGATAAACCTATCCCTGATGAAAACCTTGGCGGTAAGGGAATGGCTGAGAAACTGATGAGATCTCTTGGCGGTCAGGGAACTGAGATGAATAATCGTATCAATAACGCTATCGACAAAAACGGTCTTGATGATATCAAAGCCTATGGAGATGGCTCTTATCAGGCAAAGAATGCTGAAGGCAATGGCTTCCGTATCTCTAATGAAAAACCTCAGAGAGGCGAATACATGGTTGCCAAGGATATGTTCGGAGCAGGAAAGGACGGATATATTTCCAGAGTGGGTAAAGGAACCAATATTCCGTTTGCTTCAAGCATTCCTTCAAATGGCCGGAAATCAAATCTCAAGAGTACTATGGGAGCAGACTGGGGAAATGGCAGTACGAAATCCCAGTTTGGTAAATCAATGGCAGGAGCACTCAATAACCAGACAATGCCACAGGTGGCCCAGTCATCTCTTGGGACTGCAAATGGACTTGACACATCCAAGTCTGCAAGAATGTTCGATATGGGAGCAAAAGATGTACATTATGATGCTTCCAAAGTCAATGCCGACGGCAGTCATGGTGGCATGGTAGATGGAAGTCTTGTCGGAATGAAAGACAGTACAGGACGTACCATAGAAGAAGGCATGGCTGCATATGTCGATTCCAATGGTCAGATTCAGACGATGACTGATTCAGCCGGAAATGTAATGAGCAGTAGTGGCGTAGCGTTTGCTGATGATGAAGGAAATATCATGAATGTCACTGGAAGTGATGGTACTACGTCGGGCGTTCTTGGATATGGAGACCTTGCAGATACATTGGCTGACAATGTAACTACGACAGGTATCGGCGATGGACAGGCTACCATGGAAATCGGCGGATATGATTCTGACGGAAATGCTATCGAAGGAGAGCAGACTCTTCAGATTGGTACAATCGGCGACAGCTCTTCAATGGCAAGCTTCACTGGAGCAAGGGAAGCGGGCGGATTTGATAATGTCAGCATCATGACTGCTGATAACAATGGTGAAAGCATCACAAATATGTCAGCAGCAGACAGACAGAACGTTGCAAAGATGTTTGACAGCATGGACGGAAATGAAGCAGCAAGCAGATATGGTGCAAGTCAGTTCGGAGCAGGAGGATATGGCGATTACAACGGTATGCAGGATTCTATCAAGCAGGATTCAATCAGGTTCAGTGATACAGGCGGTATAGCAACCTGTGAAACAGAATACGGTCAGAAGATTATGCTCATGGATGCAAATAAATATCAGATGCTTGACGGCGAAAAGAATGGCCATCTGGTTGATATAGGTGGCAGCAGCTACTATGCTACAGAATATACAGACAGGCAGATGAAAGATGCTCAGGGTAAGCTGAGAACCTATCCTGATGGCACGCCTATGATGAAACCTGTTTCAAAAGCAAGGTTCAAGATCAGAGGAGAGAACTGACAGATCAGTAAGGGCGGTGACAGTTAATGCCACCGCTTTTCCAGGTACAGACAGAAACAGAAAGGAGGAACAATGGCAGAAGAAAAGAAACTGGGAGACCAGACAGAAGAAGACATCCAGCAGGCTGAAGGTATAATAAACGATACTACAAATGCTGTACAGGACGTTTTAGATCTGGCGGACAGGCTCTCAGATAAAAAAGATTACAAGCCATCAGATTCTGATAAACCTTCCTCTGACGAAAAGCAGACTGAACCGTCATCCCTTCAGACACAGCAGGGCAGTGCGGATGATATAACAAATGGTAACTTTGACAATGCATATACCGGGCAGATACCGGGATTAGCAGAAGACGAAGCACAGAAAGCAGCCTTAAACGCATATGACAACACTGTCGGAGCAAGCGAAGGCAGTCCGTTAAGTGACGAAGATATGCTGAATAATGCATTCGGCAAGGATCATCCTGACAATGCGGAACCGGTAAATGCAAATCTTGCTCCGAGTGATAAGAATGATGAGGATTTTGCAAGAAATCAAGCAAAAGACAGAAATATGTCTGATGCTGAAAATATGCGGAATGCCAAGTCTTCAAATGCGACAGGTTCTGGCAACGAATCGTCAGGTAAAGAATCAGCTAATACAGCCCAGGAAGGCGTCAGCTCTGCGGGCGAGGCAGGAGACTCGGCAAAAGAAGGAGCAGATCAGGCAAAAGAAGCCGCCAAACAAGCGGGCGACTCCGCCAAGGACATGGCATCAGCGGCGGCGGATTCAGCTTCTACGGCAGCGTCCACAGCAGCTGCTCCACTTACCATGGGAGCAACTGCCGCAGTCGATGCCGCCGCAAAGACTGCAAAGAAAATAGCAAAAAAAGCCAGAGAAGAAGCGGAAAAAAGTAAGAAAAAAGCAAATGGCGATGAAAACAAGATAACGCCATTAAAAATATTCTGCGTCTTGCTTGCCTTTATACTGGGAACAAATCTGCTTTTCGGACAGATGGTGGCTTCTATGCCTCTTATTGCATTTAACGCAATCGGGCACTGGATTGAAGAACAGGACGAAAAAATCGATGAAGAAGCAGAAAAAGGATATGAGGCAGCGGATAATCTCGATAAGAACGGTCATCCTATAAAAGCATTTTTCGCAAGGTCATGGACTTTTATAAAGAAATGGTCATCCAAAGCAGCTATGGCTATACCATTGCTGATCTATAAGGCGTATACGGCGATAACTAATTTCTTTAATGGGGCGTCGCAAGAGACGCAGGATGCATATAAAGATACGAAAGATTATGAGGAGTCTATAAATGCCCAGATTGAGGTAATACAGAATCTGTATACGGAAAGATATGAGTCTCTTGAAAACAACGTAAAGCTTCTGTCTTCAGGACCTCATATGGATCAAAGCAAGAGTATGGAGAGTTTTTATGACCAGGGCAAGACTTCTCCGACAGAAGAAGCAATACTCAATGTAATATCGTCTTATTCTGTTGTAGATAGTGATCACCAGAAAGCAACAGCCGGAAATCTTGAAAAAGTGCTAAAAAAGCATAAGAGTAATTTTCTGGTAAACAATTATACTATCGAACCGACAGGTGAATATGATGAGGAAGAACAAGAGGAAGATGGTAAAAAGAAAAAAATAAAAATACCAAGGCTATATATCAAGAGTAATCTTACCTGTCCTCTTGAAACAGAAGATAAAACAGATGAATCGAAGATAATGGATCCTCAGAACTGGTATGACAAATACCATGAAGAGAACGGGAAATATGTCAAAGATAAAGGTGCCACCCTCATACTTTCAGTTACAGATGTATGGGAAGCAGTAGGAGAGGATACGGACAAGTTTCCATATGCATGGTATGAGATAAAGAATTCCTCTGCATCTGGTGATGCCGAAGATCCTACTGTTGAGGTCGTGTCAAACCAGAAACAGATGGATAACTACAAGCGTGGTCTGAAAGAAAGATTCGACGAATGGGGGTTAAGCGATGACTCTTTTGATAACGGCGGCGATGACATGGGATTCGGGGCTGGCATCCTTTCTGAAAAGCAGATAAATGAATGGATGAAGGTTGCCGAGGATACAGCGAAGAAGAGGGGCAAAAAGCTGAGTGGCAACCGAAAATGGCTTATTAAAAATGCCTTATGTTCAGTCGGAATGATACCTTACAGATTTGGAGATGGACATGGAACCAGTCCAAAGCTTAAAAGAGGATATAATGACTGGTGGTGGAAGCCTGCAAAAACCAGAGTTGTAATGGAAGGAGTCAACAAGATGTATAAATATCGTGGACTCGATTGTTCAAGCTTCTGTTATTGGCTTTATGCGACTGCTCTTAATCCATATAATGGCAGTGTAAAAATGGGAACAAGTCAGAGCGGACCTCTTACAGAAACTCACGTTTCGGCTTCTGAAGTAATGCCAGGAGATTTCTCAAATAATAGTCACCATATACTGATGTTCTTAGGAGAAAAAGGCGGTGTCAAATATTATGTTCACTGTAATTCCTCTTTAGGCAAAGATGGTATTGGGGCATCAGAAAAGAAAAGTCCAGACACAGGAACTCAGATATCAAAGTACAGTACTGCTACAGGTTGGTATAAGAATCCCTATTCTGATATTGAAGGAAACAGTCTCTGGAAGAAAGGAAAGTGGCCCGATTGGTATTCCGGTGGTTATGATGGTGGTGCATTTATGACTAGAGATACCCAGAACATAGAGTGGCTAAAAAATTATGCAGGAGCGGCAACGTTAGCGGCAAAGTATATAGGTAATGAAAAATTAGCTCCTTATATTTACGCTCAATGGTTATTTGAGACAGGAGCAAGTAAAACACAAAGATGGCTTCACGAAGGTCAAAGTGGTGAACCAATTGCTCCAAAACATAATAATTTAGGTGGTGTACGATGCAGCACTTGTAAAGAAAAGTATGGAGCATGTGGAAACTTTTCTGATTTAAATAAGAAATATGCAGTATATCCATCTCTAAAGAAATATGCTTTCTGTTATGCGAATCATGTAAGAGCCTTCAGCAAAAAATATAAATACAGGAAGGAAATGCAGAAAGCAAAAACACTTGACCAGTTTTTAGCTATAATTGGAGAGTCTGGTTATCATGAAGCAGGAGACAATGTATATAATCAAAGTGTAAGAGGAAAACTTTTGGCTTATACAACTGTAAAGAAGTGAACTACTCGGCTACAAGTAGCCGAGCTTCCTGCTTCAAGACTGGTGGTAACTAGCATACCCCGCTAAAGGTATACCCCGTCAGAGCCAGCTCCACAGGCTTTAGTTCGGGCGGTTCCCGCCCTACTTGGATAAAGCTATTCTCTGCATCGGAAGATACGGTAAGCTTCGTTTCTGATGTTTATAGCAGCGTTGATGTCACGGTCGTATGTACGTCCACACATCGGGCAGATGATCCTGCGGACAGAGAGATCCTTGGTTATCGGATTCTTATATCCGCACTGGCACAGCTGGCTTGATGGAAAAGTCCTGCCTACCTTTATGAGGCTTTTGTTCCTGTCTGCCATTTTGTAGGCAAGCATCTGGATAAACATACCAAAGCCGTTATCGTTTGTTGCTTTCCCCAGCCCCAGTCCTTTGGAAGATGACATCCCTTTGAGTGATAAGTCTTCTACACCGATAAGGTCGTACTCATCAGCAAGGGCAGTTGACCGTTTCTGGAGATAGTCACGTCTCTGGTCTGCCACATGCCTGTGTTGCTTACGGACCCTGGCAAGCTGTTTTTCAAAGTTGTGGGAAGGTGTCTCGCCCTTCTTTGAACCGACTTTGCGTGACAGTTCCCGTTGGAGGTGTTTCAGCTTCTTCTGAGCCTTACGGTAGAAGTGTGGCATATCGGCACACCTGCCCTCGGAATCGACGTACAGACCGTCTGACTTATAGTCAAGACCGAGAATTTTCTCAGGTTCAGAGACTGTATCCGCGATCCCTGTATCAGCCCTGTCATACTCATAAAGTATGGAAACATAGTATCTGCCACATTTGTCGCATGAAACAGTCGCTGACTTCAGTTTCATATAGGAAGGAGCATTTCTATGGATCTTGGCTTTTACCATGCCGACTTTGGGAAGGCGGACAGACTTATCCGCAACAGAGATGGTCCCGCCCTGGTTATTGGTAGTGTATGATAGTTTTGCACGGCGTTTTGACTTGAACTTCGGGAGCTCTGCTATACCATCAAAGAAAGCTTTGTAAGCTTTCTGCAATGCCAGCTGTACATTTGCAAGTGCGAGGGAGTCTACTTCTTTGAGATACGAATACCTGTTATCCGACTTGTACCATGCGGGAGTCGGAAGCAGGGTTATCCCATAATCGTTGTAGGCATCTATGCGGTCACCCAGCATGAGGTTCCAGATCTTGCGGCAGCAGCCGAACGTTTTTGCAAATAAGATTTTCTGGTCGGCTGTAGGGTACAGCCTGTAAACGTAAGCTTTGTTCATAATGATATTATAATATATCTGAGTCAATAAGAAAACGTACATTCTGTTCTTATTTGCTTCAGATAAGCACTATTTGCGGGCTTTCATCTCGGGAACAAGTTCCCGAGAATTCCCGCCCGATTTCTTGAAAATGAGTCGAGAATGGTATTCAAATAATAGAAGCATTAGTTATTTCCAGTACCTGTGGCACGCCTACCCTGAACTCCCCATCTGTTATATCAGTAAGCTTTGATTTGGTTACATAGAAGGTTATTTCATTTCCTTCCTGAAAGTGCCTTTTCTGTGTAAAACTTGACATCAGTGAACTGTTTGTCTGAGTGACTGCATAACAGAGACCATCAGTATCCTGAGCATGTACTGTAAATGTCTTAGATCCCTTGAAATTCTCAGTTACGGATGTAACATAGGCTACAACTTTCACGAGAGAACCGTTTCTGGCACTATGGTATATTGAAAGCGTAGAATACAATCCTACGCCCGCAACAAGAGCAGTAAAGAGAAGAAAACCGGGTCCTGAGAAAAAACAGATGATGATACAGACAACTGTAGATAAAGAAAATGCTACAGCGTCTTTCTGTATCTTGTTCTTTATGGGTTTGTCTAATTTATCAAATTCTGAGAGTTCTTCTTCATCAGAACTATTGCTGTTATCAGTATCCGGCTGAGAAGCATTTTCTTTATCATTCTGAGGGAACTTTATGATGTCTTTATCTTTCATAATGACCTCCATTGCAAATATATCTGAAAGATATCTTATATCAGTAAGTAGGGTTACATACTGATATTACATCATAAAGTCCTTTTTTCTTTGATATATCAGCTTAACACGTTATCAAGTGACACGATTTTCTCCTCTCTTGCGGATTCCGGCGAATAAAGAGAATAACTTTTTTCATCACCGCTATAAACACATGGTTCAGCAAAGCACAGAAATTCTTTACCATATCGGTCAAGACTGAATACGACACCAGACTGTAATCTTACAGTCTTTGAGATGGAATCGAACTGTCCCCAGCCTTTAACGTCCTGCCTGTACTGCCATGTACCACCAACAGGTTCAACCCATACTTTTTCAGAGAGCCGTATCTCTCCAAGGCTCATAGGTGTAGAATTCTCGAAGGTGGCATCAGCAGGGGTTGAGAATGGGAGAGGGCGACGAAGTATATCATAGCCTTCAAGATCGGAGAATGGGAGCATTCTGTCATGTGAAAAGATTATCACTCCTTTTCTGGCATCGATAATCCCCCATTTTGCATTGCCCCGACCGAACTCTACAAAGACAGGCTCATGGTCATAACGGGCAAATTCTTCCTCATTTTTAAGACCGTTGTCAGCTATATGTACGCTTTTTTGTTCGTTTTCCCAATAGGAAAAAGCTCCATAAGGGGCATTAAGGAACTCAGCAAGCTCCGTAAGGATCTGTTCCCTGGGAAGACAGCCCTTTTCCCATGTACTGATAGTAGTACGGTTATAAGGTTTTTCCCTTTTGACATAAACAGAGAAGCTGTCAGCAAACTGCTGTTGATTATAGCCTCGTTTGATGCGGTATTCCTTGATGGATTTTCCAACCGCTTTTGACCTTTCTGTAATTTCGTTTAGTTGCATAAGATATTTTCCTTTCCACTGATATATTGGCAGCAGGTTAATTGATACCTCGATTCTAACATTTTATTTTACGTTTGAAAAGTGAACAAAAATTCGCAAATATAAGTTCTAAACAATTGCATAAATATTAAAATAATATTCATATTGCTAAATAAAATCAACTAATATACCAAAAACTGTTTACAGATACAAAATATAGGGTATAGTGTCAGTTAAAAATGTGAATAAAAATTATAAAAAAAATTTTGCATTTATCAAAGAAAAAGGGAAAGTGTGGTATAGACTTACACTATCAACAACAACTAGAAAGGGAAAAGGTAAACTTAATGGGAACAAACCTTGTAGAACAGCAGAAGCAGGAAAAGGAAGAGGCATACTCTTCATACCAGAAGTTCATCAGACATATCACGGTGCAGAGCGTAATAGCAGCAATCATATTTGTGATAATCCTTGTGATATTCTTCAATACCATAGTCCTGGTCGGGAAGGTTCCTAATCCGGTCACAGGGACGAACATAACACAGGGAGATGTGTATCTCTCAAACAATCTGGCGTACAAAAAGAATCTGCCAAACCGCGGAGATGCAGTCATCATAAAGACTGATGGCAAAAAGTATGCAGGGATCATTCTGGGGCTGCCCAAAGAAAAAGTCTCCATAAAGAAAGGCGGGAAGGTAGAGGCAAACGGAGACGATACATTCATTAAAGTAAAAGGTCTGAAGAAAAAGACCGTCAATGTAAAGAAAGATGAGTATCTGATAGCTCTTTCAGATGACAGGACATATTCACTAAGTATAAACGCCGATATAGCAAGGCTTTATTTTACAATGGGTCGTTCGGGATTCCATTTTTATTAAGAGAACAGTCTTGTTGATTATAACAATAATAACAGAAAGGATGAAAAAATAATGGAAGGCATAGATGCAAGGATCTACAACAAAAAGAATCTGAGAGCTGACGACAGGGCAGAGGTAGAAGCATGGGAACGACTAATCCGCAATGCATTGAATAACGAGCAGAAAAATTATGATTATCATACAACAGAAGAGAAGCAGATAATCACCAGATTTCTAAATGAACTGAGGATCACGATAGATGATTCGGTGTTTGATATGATAAAAGGCATGATAGATGCCTGCGGAGACAAGCCGAAGATTGTAGACGATGGCGAGAGATATATCTATACACTGTCAGAAGACAATGAGGAAATCAGGATATGAGCAAAGCAAAGGTAAAAGACAGCACGGACGGGTCATATACATCATGGGGTGAAGTATTTAAGGATGTGATGCTTGTCTGCTGCGAATTTCTTCTTCTTATATGCATAATAACAGTCTGTATGTTTTTTATAAAGGCAAAGGAAGTAAGGACAGAAGCAGCTGAAGTAAATGGACAGCTCTCATCAGTAGCATCCAAAAAGGGATATGTATATATAGTCGATGGTAAAAAGGTTGATGATATAAATCTTACGGGTGCATATAAAAAGTATGACGTAAAGATAGACAGAAAAGACAAATCTGTTTCTCTTACGACAAAAAAGAAAACAGATTTTGACAGAATATGCGATGTGTTGAACCTGACACAGTATTTCTGACAGATAATAGCAAGGAACTGAAAAGAATCATGAAGGATATAAAAGGATTAACAAGGATACAGCGAAAACACTGTGAAAAAATATATGATTTCTGCTTTGACTATATAAAGGAAAAGCATTTTCCGCCATCATATAAAGAGATAGCGGCAGGAACTCACTTAAAGTCTTCTGCATCGGTGAAATATTACCTCGAAAAGATGGCTTTGGCGGGGATGGTTACATTCGATCCTGTGTCATCACGTTCGATAGTCTTGAAAGGATGCGAATATTCCATCAAAAAGAAAATGGATGTCGGCAGTGATAAAAAGGAAAATGACAGCACTAGTGCTGAAAATGACAAAGATACTGTAAATAAAGCCTGACAAAAGGAGAGATAAATGCTTCTTGTCAACAAGATAAGAAAGATAAACAAAGATCACAGGGAAGGCAGGGCGGGAGCCGTAAAGACTGGATTCCGTATCTTCAATGCCATCCTCCTTAAGATATTCGTACTTATATTCTGGGCGGTTCTTCTTATTTGTCTGTACGGAGTTATCAAATTCTACAGACCTGTGATGAATGCACAGAAAGAGGCAAAAGATGTAGTCTCCAGAAGTACAGAAGAGACATTTGCTCCGGGACAGGGAACAGTCATATACGACAGCAAAGGAGAAAAGATAGCTGACCTTTCTGAAGACAACCGGAAGTACAAGTACCTTGAATATGACCAGATACCAAAAGATGTAAGAAATGCTTTTATAGCAGTAGAAGACAGGACATTCTGGGACAATAAAGGTTATGACATTAAGGGAATGGTCAGGGTTGGTGCTGACTATGTAAGAACAAAGGGACAGGTAAAACACGGAGCCTCGACTATCACTCAGCAGCTTGCAAGGACTATATTCCTGACAAGGGAAGTTTCTCTTGAAAGAAAGCTGAAAGAGATAATGATAGCAAAAGAGCTGACGAACAAGTACAGCAAGAAGAAGATAATGGAATATTATGTCAATACAGCCTGCTTCGGCAACAACATATATGGCATAGAACAGGCATCCTTGTCATATTTGGGAAAACACGCCGACGATCTTTCTCTTGCTGAAACAGCTTATCTGTGTTCGATACCTAACAGACCTGAATATTATCAGCCATGGAATGACACTGACAATGCATATCCGAGACAGAGGAAGATCCTTTCTGATATGCTCGAATGCGGGTATATAACCCAGAAAGACTATGACAATGCGTTGTCTGAAAAGATAAAGGTAAAAGCAAAGCCAAAACAGAAGAAAAAGTCTTCAAAGTTAAAGGATGCGGTCAAGGATTACCAGACATCATATGCCACATACTGTGCAACGAAGTGGCTCATGAAAGAAAACGGTTTCTCATTCAGATATAAGTTCAGGGACATGGATGATTACAGCCGTTATAAAAAAATGTACCAGAACGCATACAGCAGAAACCGTAATGAGCTGATGAACAGTACTTTTTACATCAAAACTTCTCTTAATACGAACGTACAGAGATCTATGCAGAACAGTCTTGATGAAGTCCTTTCATTCGACAACGAGAAGAAGAAAAAGGTATATGCCCTCCAGGGGTCTGCTACAGCCATTGATAATAAGACAGGCAGGGTAATAGCAGTCATAGGTGGACGTGCCCAGAAAGGACAATCAAGCCTTAACAGGGCGTTTCAGGCATACAGACAGCCGGGTTCTACAATAAAGCCGGTAATCGTATATGCTCCGTCGCTTGAGAAAGGCTATACCACAAAATCAAGACTTAAGAACATCAGCGTAAGCTCAGCCAAGTATTCACATAACGTAAGTTCTATGGGTGGGGAAGGTGTAGTGATGTCACAGGCACTGCAGCGTTCACTTAACGGATGTGCATATTCACTGTTTAATGCCATAACCCCGAATTTTGGTCTGTATTTCACAGAACAGATGGAGTTTGATGCTATAACTCCTGCCGACCATACGCTTTCGGCAGCACTGGGCGGTCTTACATACGGAACGAATACGGTACAGATGGCATCAGCATACAGGACTCTTGAAAATAACGGTAAGTTTGCGTCTCCTACATGTATCATATCGATTAAAGACAGGGCAGGCAACGAACTGTATAAGAAGCCGAAGGAAAAAGAAGTGTATAACACCAAGGCAGCTGCCGAGACCATTAAGATGATGCGTGGCGTTCTCGATAAGGACTGGGGTACTGCCCATAAACTTGGATGGAACTCAAAGAAGATACAGGCAGCAGGCAAGACCGGAACTACAAACGGTTCCAAGGATGGATGGTTCTGCGGTACGACACCGTATTATACGGTAAGTGTCTGGGTAGGATATGATACGCCAAGAACGCTTTCAAATCTGTATGGAGCAACATATCCTGCATCTATATGGAAAAAGTGCATGGAATCCCTTGTCAAAGGCAAGCCAGATGCAAAGTTCGATACAGAAGGTCTTAAAGGCACCTATACGGTATTCAGGACTGGTGAAGAGATAGCAGCCCAGAAGCGTGCAGAAAAGCAGGCTGAAAAGCTGAGAAAAGAGCAGGCATACGAACAGCTTGTCAAAGATCATACGAGCATAAAGTCAGACAGGGAACTGATAAATACGGTAAACAACTATATAGCCCTCCTTGCGAGTGGTTCCTCGGTTTCAAGAAACAGCTATTACAATGATGGAAAGTATTATGCTAACCGTATAAGGAACAAAGGCTACCGCACGGCAATGCTTGATGAACTTGATACCGCAAAGGATAAGTGGGACAGCTATTACTATTCCATGAACAACGAGATGGAGAGCAAGGCAAGCAGTCTCATATCTCAGGAGCAGTCGGATATCGACCAGGCTAACGCCAGTGATACTGAGAAGATTGAGACGGAACTCAGACAAAAGTATCAGAAGATAGCCGAAAAGAAGCAGAAAGAAATACAGGAAAAGCGTAAAAAGGAAGCAGAAGATGCCAGACGAAAAGAAGCCGAAGAGCAGAAAAAGAGAGAACAGCAGCAAAAAGAAAATAGTAATAACAGCGGACAGCCAGACTCGGATGTCGAAACAGAAGACGACAGCGACTACGATAGCCCGGACGATTAACCTTCTTATCCCGGTATTCATACTCATAGCGATATATATTCTGGGAGCAAAGTTCTTTGAAACGCATTTTTTTCCAAGGTGTACCATCAACGGGGAGAGTGCGGCATTTGCCACTCCTCAGGAAATGACATCATTCTTTGCTGATAAGCAGAACGGATATATCATAAATATACATGGTGTCAAGGATGAGCAGATAAACGGAGCGGACTGCGATGTAAGGACAAATGAAGAGGATGTTTTCACTCCGCTCCTGAAAAAGCAGAATCCTTATAAATGGATCCTGTTTCCAAAAGTAGAATACAATGACGTAAAAGTAGCTGAGATCAGCAAGAAGAAGGTTAAAAAACAGGCTCAGTATCTGTACTGCCTTAACAATCCTTATCCGAAAGCATCAAAGAACGCGAAGTGTATCTACAACAGTTCAAGTGAGAGATTTGAAATAAAGAAAGAAGAATACGGCACAAAGGTAGATCAGAAAGCATTCTATAAGAACCTGTATTCCAACATGGAAATGCTCAATGAAGATATGAACCTTGAAGACGGAAGCTATGTAAGTCCTGAGATCACGAGCAGTTCTGAGAGGCTTAATGCAGCCGTAAATATGCTCAATGCCTGTCTCGATGCAACTATAACATATATTCTTCCAGACGGAAACAAGGACATACCTTCAGACAGTGTTGCACAATGGGTTTCAGCCGATAAAAATCTTGACATACATTACTCAGACAGGAAAATGCGTCAGTATCTGTATAAGCTTGACGATACTTATAATACCATCAATAAAGAGAAGCAGATAAAGACTCCTGATGGAAAGACTGTCAGTATATCAGCAGGTGATTACGGATGGGGTATTGATATTGAAAAAGAGATAAAGGAACTGAAAAAAGACTTAAAAAATGGTCATCCGGTAAAGAGACTCCCTGTTCTTATAAATAAGTCTTATGACAGCAATACATATGTAGAGATAGATGCACCTCAGAAGAAAGCATATATGTATGTAAAAGGCAGATCGGTCTACTCAGGAAAATTTACATCAAAGAAGTCAATGCCAAGTGGCAAATACAATCTGACAGTAAAAAAGAGCAGACTGTATTTCGGGACAGCAGGATTAGAAAAGAAGAATTTTCCTGATATAGGCGATGAAGAGTATGATGAATTTGTCGAAGCAGTTCCATCGGGAGCATATGTGGCAGTTATCGTTTCCCCTGACACGATAACCGTGACTGAATCGATGAAGAATGTTGCACTTGTAGAACATCTGATAGACGGTATAGGCTCTCTTTCGTACAGTAAGGAAGCCAATATAAAAGCAGCCCGTAAAGCATACAATAATCTGACATCCTCAGAACAGAAGAGAGTGACAAACTACAGTAAGCTGACTTATGCTGAAGGAAAAATAGATTCTGTTGTAAAAGCACATCAGGAACAACAGAAGAAAGAATTGGAATCAAGGATAAAGCAGGAATATCAGGTCAACGACGATGGTAATTATTATGATTCGTCTACAGACAGCGATTATGATAATAGCTATGGATACGAGGAAGAATGACAATGGCAAATACTAGAATACAGTCCGCCAGAAGAAAACAGTACAAAAAAACACATAAAAGACGTACAGCTGACAAACGGAAAAAGATAAGAGAAGGAATCTTTACATATGCTGTTGTGATAGCTGTAATAATAGCCAATATTACTTATATCTCAACACATTTTAGTGAGATAAACGGTAATCAAGACACGGGATATTCAAGGCAGATTATAGATACTAAGACAGGACGTATCAGAAAGGCTTTTGGCATATGAATATTTTTGGAAAGACCGGCATGTTGTTGCCGCTCACTGAAGAAGGAAAGAAAAAGAAACTTAATACTGCGGCACAGCTCCTGGAAAAAGATCCGGCTCTGAGAAAAGCTTTTGAGCAGGAATATCATAATGCGGCAGGTATCATCGATGCAGATGAAGCAACGGTAAAAAATACACGCGGGATTTCAGTAAATGAAGCATCCCCGGAAACAGGAGACCTTAATGCCCTGAGATCACGCATAGTTGACGAGCTCTTATCTCTCTCAGACAGAAAACTTGATCTTCTTCTACCGGATGAAAGCGTTCATGCCGTATCAAACAAGGATATAGACAGGTTTCCGCGGGAAGTCCGTCCGCAGCTTGCCGGACATCTGATGACATATGACTGCGATGCGCATTCATCCCTGAGTTTTGTTGACATGATAGAGCTCTATAATAAAACAGATGATGTATCGCTCAAACACCGTATATACGGAAGTATCCGGCATGGGATCGATATATTGGACATTGATGCGCCTATATATGAACTTCTGGGACGTAACGTTAATTCGATGGAACACTGGTTCTACCGTATCAAAGACGCAGCCGAAAGAGAAGGCTTTTTCCTTATCCCGGAAACAAAGATAGTCCAGGTCCCGATGCCGATACTTCAGCTCACAAGGCTTCAATATGAGTCGCTTACCCAGACTACAAAGGATATAGTAAACGAATGGTGTATGAAAGCCTTTAACCTGGATACTTCCAAATCATATTTTGTAAAGACCGGCGTATTCTCCTACAAGTTCGACTTCAGGAATCAGAAGGTCTCAGGCGATGAAGTAAAGTCTCTCGGAGAATACCTGCTTTTCATATCAAATGCAGCAGTGATGATGGAATCTCCTCTTAATGGAGCAGGTATGATGTGCTACGGTGCTGCCACTACCCGCACATGGGTAGTACGTGAGTTCATTGAAGACAAGGAAGACAATCCCACAATATATCAGGGACTCCCACTCCACACTGAATACCGCTTTTTTGTGGATTTCAAAGAAAAAAAGATCCTCGGTGTATCGCCTTACTGGCGCAAAGATATAATGGAAAAACGCTTTGCCGAAGATAATGATATCCACGACAGGCATGACTATATCACATATAAATCGCATGAAGATGTTATGTATAAAAGATACAATGGCAATATAAAAAAGATTAGTGTCCACGTACAGAAACTTATCGAAAGTGCAGATTTTTCAGGCTTGCCTGATCAGTGGTCTTTGGATATCATGCAGAACGGTGATGATTTTTATATCATCGATATGGCACTTGCCGACACATCGGCCATGAAGGACTGTATCCCGGACGGACTCCTGCTCCATAGGCAGCAGGATTTGCCGATAGGGATAGAAGATACGAGGTAATTAACTGTCAACAACCCCGCCCCATAAAGGAGCGAGGCTTGAGAACTGAAATTTAGGCTTTCAAGTCTAGTTGATAAGCAATAGCAAACCTACCAAGTCGTTTTTACGATACTGGTAGGGCAGGAGCTGCGTTACCCAGCAAATATACAATAGGCACTTTCGGATGCTCCACAAGTCCGAAACACTGCGGACGTGCATTAAACATCTCTAAGGGTAGGAGAAGTGTGTGCGTCTCGTCTCTAAGACGTAAAACACCAGGATAACATTTGCGATGTGGACACTCCCTTTTTAGGGACGATACCTGTGATGGTCTTTATCACAGGAAGCCGTAAGGCGTTAGTAACTTATTAACACAGCAGAAAGGAGGCATCAGTCATGCTCACA
>Ga0256407_10003776_pt1 | contig 26337 bp, 11 predicted proteins | sample RumenRJG_04DNA_FD_193489 | JGI IMG/M metagenome (GOLD analysis project Ga0256407, IMG submission 193489) | Bovine rumen microbial communities from Lethbridge, Alberta, Canada - RJG_04 | ecosystem: Host-associated > Mammals > Digestive system > Stomach > Rumen | place: Canada: Alberta... | reverse complement strand
CCAATCCCCATTTTTTTCTAATTTTTTATCACATTAAATATATTAAATAAATAAAAAAAATTTATCAAAAATAAAATAATACTAATATAAAAATTAATTAATTATTAAATATAAAATAATTATTAAAAAAAAAGAAAAAAATCAATCACTAAAGGTTAAATAACAAACAAAACTATTATTAATCGTAATAGAATTAATTCCAATATATTTTATATCAGGATTTAGTATATCTCTTCTTTTCAAGCCACTTTTTATTCCTGAATCATCAACAATCATTAAAATAAAACTTGTTTCAGGATCTTTAATTATATCTCTCCAATAAGTTTTAATTTTAACCTTATCATCTAATAATTTTCTAACATTAATTTTTAAATAAGTTTTATCATTTATTTCTTCTTCATTTTTTGGTAAAGGAATACACATTTTAGAATTAAAAGTTAATTTATTCATTGGTTCAATTTGATTTAAATATGAAATTGTTTCATCAAAAATTGGAATTCCTTTTGATAAGGCAACTTTTACTTTTGTTTTATAAAGTAATCTATTATGAATATCTCTTATTACATTATTTTTTGCTTTTTCAATTATTGGAATATAATTTTTTGGATTTGTTCTTATTAAATTTATGTGTTTAAAAATATATTTACTAAAAGAATCTTTTGGTAATAAATCATCATCATTTAAATTATCTGATAAAGGAAAAATATTTTTTTTTTCATTTTCATTTTCATTTTCATTTATATGATTATTATTATTATTTAATTTATCATTATTTACATTTGTTTCATTATTTATATTTTCATTATTTAAAAATTCAATTGGAGAAGAAATTTCAGGTTGAGGATATGATTCAATATTATTTATTCTCAAAAATTTGTCATTTTCTTGATTTTGTAATTTTGTTATTTCTTTTGTATTATTGTTTACTACATTTTCATTTATTGATTCATTTATATTATTTGAAGTTTGATTTCTTTCTCTTTCTTTATCACTTAATAATTCATTTAATGGATTATCTTTACTTGGTTTTGAACATTGACATCCCATTTTTTTATTTAATTTATATATTTTATTATATTTTTTTGAATTTTTATTTTTTTTTTTGTTTAATTTAATATTTAATTTATTTTTGTTAATTATTTTTGAAAATTATAAATTGACAATTATTTATTATTAAATTTATTACTTTTTCTTAAATGAAAAATTGAAAATCTTATTTATTATTTTTTGATATTTTATTCCTTTTATAATCTAATATTTTATCTGATAATATTTTTTGTGTATATTGTGAATTTAACATATGATTTGTTAATAAATTTATATATTGAGTTTTATCTTTTATTTTTAAATTATTTTCTTCAAAATCAATATTACCTTTATTTATTAAATTATCAGAAATTATTAAATTAAAATCATTTTTATTACCTATAAATTCGAATTTATTTTTATAACTATTATAATCAACACATTTAGTTATTATTTTAATTTTATTTAAATTAAAGTCTAATATCTTTTCATTATTATCATTTTGAATATTAGTATTGATATTATTTCTTAATTGGTTTTTTAAATTATCATATAAATAATCTATATCTTTACTTTGTTTTTCTGTATATTTTTTTATAAAAGTTTTAATTTTTTGTTCAGTTTCAAATTTTTTATTTATATTATCACAAATTTTATATATTTCATCACTTTCTATTAAATTATAAAAATAAAATCCAATAAACCCTTCTGGAATTTCTAAATAATAAAAATTTTTTTTTAACTTTTTATAATATTCAAATGATTCTCTTTTTAACTCTATTTTAAATAATATTTTAAAAGTATTTAAATCATATAAAATAAAATCATAACATTTATTTTCAATATTTAAATAAAAAAACAAACCACCTTTTAAACCAGAATAATTAAAATATTTTTTTGAAGAAACTGAAGTTAATAATTTACAATAAGTTGATGCTAAATAAATAAATTTATTATTTCCTTTATTAATAATAGTATCAATTATCTTTTTTTTTATAATTGGAATTTCATAAGTTAAATTGTTATTTGACATTAAATAATTAATTTAAATAAAATTATTTTTAATTATTATTAAATTTTAATATTTAAATAATAATAATTAAAAAAATGAACATCTATTTAATCCGCCAGTAAGAAAAAAATTTTAAAAATTCCTTCATTTAAATAGTGGAGAAACTGAGTGTAATAAATTAAAAATAGCACAAGGAAATTCAAAAGATAATTCTTTAAATGAAATAGGAAAAAAACAATCAATTAAATTATCAGAAAGATTAAAAAATATAAAAATAACTGAATTAATAACAAGTGATTTATTAAGAGCAAAAGAAACTTCAAAAGAAATAATAAAATATCATTCAAAAATTAAATATTCAGAAAATAATTTATTAAGGGAAAGAGATTTAGGTGATTTTGAAGGAATTGATTATAGAATTTATTTCTCAAAATTTAAAGAAAACAATTATATTTTAACTAGAGATATAGAAACTGCAAAGGGAAGTGAAAGTTTAAACCAAGTACTTCAAAGGGCAATTAAAATTTTAAATATTTTAATTAAAAAATACATAAATGAAAATTTATTTATTGAAATTAAAAATGAAGATATTGAATTAAATAAAGATATTTCATATGAAGAATTTTGTGAAGATTTTAATCAAGGAAAATTAAGTTTAAAAATTAAAGAAGAAGATATTAAATTAAATAATATCATATTAATAAGCCATTGTGTTTTAGTTAAAGAATTTTTAAATATATTTTTAATATATATAGAAAAAAAAATTTTAAGATGGATTGAAATTTTTAATACTTCAATTTATGTTGTGAAAATTTTTTGTGGGAAATGTAAAGGAAAATGTGAGAAAATTAATGAACACAATATAAATGATTTAATATTTTCAATTGATACTATAAATGATTTCAGTCATTTAAATTAAAATGATTGAATAAAAAAATATTTATTTATTTATTTTGTATAAATTCTATTTTTATATAAAAATTATTAATAATGTCAATATCTATTTCTACATAATCTTCAAATTTTTCATAAGAATCTAATAAATTTTATCAAATTATATTAAATTTAATTTCTCAAAATAATGAAAAATTGGATATTCATAATTTATTTAAATATTTCATTGATTTTATAATCAAAAAAAAAATAATAGAAAAAATTTTAATGTTATTTTTTATTATTAGATATTTAATAAATATAAATAAAATAAAAATTGAAGGAAAATTATAAGATGATATAATAATATTCTTAGATCTAAATGAAAAAAATTGTTTTGAAAAGTTAAATTCTATATTAAGTATTATATTAAGTACCTGTTATCATAGTTCTACAAAATATTTTATTATTGATTCAAATTAATGATTTTACAGAAAGAAGTCATTTAAACAATTTGAAACACTAACATTGAAATATCATTTTATGAAGAATTTGATTTCATTTTTAATTGATTACTAAAAAAAATATTAAATATTAAAAGACAATAAAATTGCTATAATAGTTCAAATATACAAATGGTTAAATGTAAATATAATATATTTAATTAAACTATATCATTATTATTATATATAATTATTATTATTTATAAATGTATAAGATAAAACATTCTTAATATATTTAAATTCAATTTCCTTAATAAAATACTTAAAAAGATGGAATCAAATTATTTAATAAAAAGAAAAACAGAAATTGATTTACTCGAAAAAAAAATAAATTACAAATATAACAATAATGGAGAATTAATAAATAAAAAAACAAAAAAAAAATGTAACACCCTATCCAAAACCGAATATGAAGAAATAGGAAATTACATAACAAAATACATTCAATATTATATATTAGAAATATATAAATTAATTCCAATATACATACCATCAAATTTAAACAAACCAAATTTTCATAAGAGAATAAAATCAATACCTCAATGTGAAATATTTATATCAAAAGACTTTAATTCAAATCCAAAATGTATTATTTTAATTCAAGGTTCAGGAAATGTAAAAATAGGTTTATGGTCAAGAAGTATTTGTATAAATGATAATTTATATAATGGAAGTGTTATTCCTTATATTGAAAATGCAATTTTTAATAATTATTCAATTATTATTTTAAATCCAAATGAAAGATTTGATATTGATAATAAAAATCAAAAAATAAAAGAATTTCAAAATATGAGTTCTCATTGTTTATATGTTTATAATAATATTATTAAAGAAAATAAAAATATTAAAGAAATTTATTTTATTGGTCATTCAATGGGAGGAAAATGTATAATTGATATAATAAAAAATAATGAAAATGATTTATCAAATGGAAAAATTAAAAAAATTGCTTTTCTTGATAGTGCACATGGAGAGACATATAAATTATTAAGTAATGAAGGAAAACTTTATTTAAGATATATATCAAAAGATTTTATTAAATCAGAAAAGCCTTTAGCAAGTTTTATTTGTAATGCTGATTTATCTGACAATGGAGTTAATTGTTATAGTGCTGGTCATATTTTACATGAATATACTTGTTCTTGTGCTATTAATGAAGTTTTTAAATGGTTTAATGAAAGTGATATTAAAGAATAATTGTTTTTTGGATTTTTTTTATTGATTTTAATTGTTTTTTTGGCATTTTTTCTTTTTGATTTTAGGTTTTTTATTATTTTAAAAAATTTTTTTTTTTATTTTTTAGCATATTATAATGATATATTTTATTTTTAATATTTTCTATTAATTTAACAATAAAAATTTCAAAAGATTATTTATATAAATCATAATAAAAATCTATTTTTTTACCTATAATATATAACCTAAAAAAAACAAATTTAAAAAAATCAAACTGTAATAAAAAAAATGTAAAAAACAAGAAAAAAAAAAACAAAATAAAAAAAAACTAAAAACAATACTTAAAAACTGCAAAAATTATTTTTTCTTTTTTTCAACCCTAATAGTCAAATTTTTAATAGCTTTATAAATTCCATCAAACTGATCAGCAACTAAAGTTAATTGTTTATTTAATTCTTCAGGTTTAGGGCTTTCTCTAAACTTAACAGTTTTTATAAAAGCTTGAGTAAATTTCGAAGCTAAAATATGTCCAGCATCAATTTCAATAAAAGAATCACCTAAACAAATAATATTAGTAACTAAATTCAAATTAAAAAATTTTTGCATATTTAAAAAAGATTGAATTTTCCACTTTCGAGAATCATTTGGATATAATTTTTCATATTCTCCTCTTGCAGAAATTATATTTATTTTTTTTAATAGTTTAAATACACTTGGATAATATTTTTCACATGAATATTCAACCCAACCTTGACCTGCATTTGTTATTATGAAAACATCACATTTTTCTATTGATAAAGTTAATAATCTTAATACACTAAATTCTAATTTTGCTATTTTTTCTTTATCTTTTTCTGTTAATTTTATATTTTCATCGTAAATTCCATTTTTTGTTAAAAATGTTGTACATAATAATGTGTCATCCCAATCAAATATTATTAATGAATTATGAGTTTTATCTTTTATTGAAGGAGTCCATATTTTTTTACATATTAATTTTGTCATATAGGAAGAACGAATTTCGTCTCCATTTCTATAAAAGTTTAATTCATAATCGTTTTGATATATTGTGTTATTTGAATTTATTTTATTATTTTTATTGTTTATATCTTTTGTATTATATTGGCTATTTGAATTTGGGATGTTGGAAATTAAATTTTCATTATTTTGATTTTGAGAATTATTTTGACTTGATATTTCTGTATTGTTGTTATTTAAATTTTTTACCATCTGATTTTCGGAATTTTTATTACCTTCACTCACACCATTATTATTATCATTTGAATATAATTCTTTTTCTTTATTTGATAATAATGTTAAATTATTATGTAATACATTTGTACTAAATTTTTTTCCATTTCTTTGAAAAAAAACATTTTTCATATCTAAATCAATATAAGAATGAGTTGAAAAACTATTAAAAATTGGTGATATTTGCTTATGTAAATAAGGAATATTAAAAGAATTTGGTGAATTTCCTTCAATTGAATTATTTTCATTACTTTGATTACTCTGATTACTTTGTTGTGATGTTGAATCATTTTGACTTAAATCTGAAGTTGATTTACTTTTTGTTATTTCTGAATTATTATCATCAAATAAAACATTATTAAAAAGTGTATTATTCATAATTCCACTTTCATTTTTATTTTGATTTAATATTTCTTTTTTATTTATTATTGTTGTATCATCTATTTTTTTTTCTTTTATTTTATTTTCATTTGCTGATAGTTTTTCAAAATATTTTTGGGCTTCGTTTTTATTTAAAATATTTGAATCACTTCTTTTTCTTTGGAATATTGGTTTTATTAATTTTTGTTCTTGATTATTTATATTTGTTGATTTTGAATTTAAAAAAGAATCATCACTTGCTCTATGAGATATTATATTTTGTTTTGAATCATTATTCCCCATTAAAAAAATAATTAATATAATCTTTATATTTGATTTTTCAAAATTTTTATTTTTTCTTTATTTTGTGAATTTTTTTTCATATTTTTTATTTTTAAGGAAGAATTGTTATATGATTTAATGATATTTGATGCTTAAATTTTATTTTAGAAAAATTTTGAAAATTTCATAGAAAAAATTATAAAATTTTTCACATTTAAAAAAACGTTTAAAGATAAGAAAAAACTACATTATTAATAAAATCCATTAAACACAATTTAATCTATTGAAAAAAATATATAAAAAAATTAAAAAATAAATATAAATATAAGATAAATAAATTTAAAAAAACTTTGAAATAAATAAAAACAAACAAAAATTAATGTTGTTCATAACTAATAAATAAAAATTAAAAAAATAATAATTATTAAATTTGTCTAGATAAATTAATTATTTTAATAAATAAAAAAAATACAAATAATTATTTATTTAAAATAATTGAGAATGGAAAATTTCACCTCAAAAATAGTAAACTCACTAAATTCTCAAGACAAACACTTAAATAATAAAAATAAACAAATAAAACAAAAATGGGAAAGAGACTATTCTCATAATTGGAATATATTAAAAGAAACTAATATATTATCAATGATGGAACATTTAACTTTAAATTCAAGTGAAGATATTGATTTAAATAAAATATTAATTGAAGAAAAAAAAAAAGAAAATAAGATAAATTACAATTTTAATTTTATAAGAAATTTAATAATAATTGTTGATTTAAGTATAAATTCAAATAAACTTGATTATAAACCAAACAGATATGAATTTATATTTAGAATATTAGAAAAATTCATAATTGAATACTTTAATTATAATTTAAGTAGTTCAATGGTTATTATTGGAACAAGAAATTATTGTGCTGAATTTATTTGTCCTTTTAGTCAAGATTCAAGTATTATTTTAGAAAATTTAAAAAAAAATAAAAATAAATTTTCACCAAGTGGTTATTTTTCAATTACAAATAGTCTTAATTTAGCTTGGGAAATTTTTGATTCGAATAAAGAAAAAATGAATAATGATATTTTAATAATATCATCATCTCCCATTACTTATGATGGAATTAATATTTTTAATTTATTAGGTTTATTTAATAAAAGGGCTCAAATTAATATTATTAGTTTAGAACCTTCTTTTGATTTACTTAAAGTAATAACAAAAGAAACAAATGGTGATTTTATTTATCCAAAAAATGAAAAAAAAGAAAATGAAATTGAGGAATTTTTAATTAATATGATATATAAAAAATTAAATAAAATAAATTTTAAATTAAGTATTGCTCAATGTTATAATAATGATGAACATACTTATTTTTGTCCAATACATAAAAAAATACATTCTTTAATTTATGCTTGTGCAAAATGTAATACATTTTTTTGTAAATTACCTTTTTATTGTAAAAGATGTGAATTTTTAAATGTTAATAAGGCAATTATTTATCAATTAAAACAAACTCAAATAAATAATTTCCATTTTGAAAATAATTGTAAACCTTATAAATTATTAAAATATTATAATGAATATAAAGATAATATTTATTATATTGAATTTGCAAATGAATATTCAAATAAAATTATTAATAAACATAGGAAAAAATTCATTAAATGTGCTAATATTAAAGATGATAACAATTTAAATTATGAAAATTCATATTTTTCATATAAAATAAGATTACTTAATATTTACTTAAGATATATTAATAAAAATAAATTTAATAATTTTCAAAAAAATTTTATAGTAATTACAGAAAAAAAAAATCATGAAAATGAATATAATGATATAGATTCTTTAATAAAAGAAACAAAATCTTTTTTATTAGAAGAAAATTTAAAATGTTCAGGTTGTGAAAAAAATATAGATGTTGAAAAAGAAGATGATTTAAAATATATATTTGTATATTCAAAATGTTTAGATCATTTTTGTGAAGATTGTTATCAATATCTTTTAGATAATAATATGGGATGTATTTCATGTGAATCAAATTAAATTTTTCTTTCACACATATATAAATATAAATTAATAAATTATTATTTAATACTTTAAATAATAAAGTATATAATCTTTTATTTAATAATAAAGGCTAATTACTATATTTTTCTTGTATATAATAAATTGATTGTCTTTAAGTGAAATTTTCAAAAATATATGTTTTAATATATATAGATTATTTAATAATAAATTATACAATATTGAATCATACTTATTAAATTAAAATGTGTGAAGGGAAATAAATATTATCTTTTGGAAACATAATATAAAAAAACAATAAATATAAAAAATAAATCATTAATTAATTTCTATATATATTTTATATTTATTAATAATAGTAATATTATTATTTTAAAATCTCATTAATTGATTACAATCTTTATTCTCATTTCTCTGTAAATATAATTTACTATTAAAAATATATAAGATTTTATTATATTATTTATTAACATTCATAATTATTAAAAATTTATTAATATATTATTACATTTTGAATAATAAATATATTAAACTATTTAAAATAATATAATTAAAAAAACTCTTAATTTAAAAAAAATCAAATATAGAATAATAAGTTTAAATTATTATAGAATCTTTATTTAAATTATTTAAATAATCATCATTAAGGAAATCAAAAAAGATTCTACAATGAATATTATTTATATTATTTTCTATTCTAATTATATGATATTTATTATAAAAAAGAAAAATATTAATTATATAATATAAAATTTAAGGGATATCATTTTTAATTATTGTAGTTTTTGTTACTTTACTTCTACTAATATTTTTTTCAGGACTATCATTTTTATTTTTATCAATCTTATCTTTCATTAATAAAATTTTTGCATCTAAAAAATTTAAAGTTTCACTAAATTCTTTATTAATTTCTTCCAAAGTTTCAACACTTTTAATATCATTTCCCATATTATTAATATCAATATTATCTTTATTAATTAAAATATCATTTTTACTTAAATCTTGAGTTTGAATATTTAAAGAATCTAAAGTACCTTTTAAAGTCTTTAAAGCATTAACATCAAAATTTTCCATTAAATCTGCAATTTCTTTATAATAAGGAAGTGATTTTAAATCATATTTTGTATTAGTAATTAGTTTACTCATTTCATCATAATTAAATTCTTTATTTGGGTCAACTTTTAATTGATCATATATTAAAATATATCTAAATGTATTTAATATTTCATTAAAGTTATTTAATATTTGTTCTCTTGAGTCATTAAAATCTAATTGAAGTAATCCTTCATTTACATTTGAATTATCTATTTTTATTTTATCTTTTATTATATCTTTTGATAATTTTTGAAGAAGTAATTTTTTAAAATCCATATATTTATTTATTTCTCTTAATATTATTTTATAACATTCTCTTAAATCATTATTTTCATTTAATATATAATTTATTTTTTCATTAAATGCTTGAAAGAGTAAATTATAAAATTCTTTTAAATGATTTACATTCATTAAAACTGAATTTGAATTCTTTATTAAATTTTCAAAACTAATTAAAACTTCTTTTGATGGAGTTGCATAATTTATATTTGTTAAAGTTTGATTTATTTTCATATTTACATTATTATTACTATTCATTGAATTTACTATCATATCTTTATCATTCATATATTTTCTTAATTTATTTTTTAAATCACTTAATTCAATATCTTTTTTTTTTATTTCATGTTTCCATTTTGTTTCTTTTTGACTTAATTTTGATATTGTTTTATTTAATTCTTCTTTTTCTAATTTTAATTTCTCTATATCATCTCTAAAACTTTTTTCTTCTTTATATATTTTATTTTTTAAAAAATTATTTAAATTTGTTAATTCAGTTATTTTATCTTTTTGTATTTCATTTGATTTAAACATATTAGTATATTCATTTTCAGTTTTAGAAATTTTTTGAAGTAAATCAGTTTTTGTTTCAATTAATTTTTTTCTATCATCTAAAAGAGATTTTAATACAGTTAAAGTTTTATTAACAGAAAATAATGAATTATCAAATAAATCACCAATTTCACTAAAACCATTCATTGTTAATAATAAATTTAATTCTTTTAATTTAACTCTATATGGTGTTCTCTCTATTTCTTGATTATCTGTTATATAATCCATTAAATCAGGATCCATTTTTAAAAATTTAAATTTTAAAAAATAAATAACCTTAAAAGTTAATTTTATTAATTTAATTTTTTTTTGTTAAATTAAAGAAAAGTTATTTATAATATGAGTTATTTGATTATTATTTTTAAATATTTTGTTAATAGTAATTTAGGAAAATTATTATATAATTAGAATATTTCCAAAATTTCAAAAGATTTAATATGTTATTTAAAAATTTTATTAAAGTATAATATTCTAAATAAATATTTGAACTTTAAACATATTCTTTTATTATTTTTCATTTTATTTATTTAAATTAAATAATCTCAAAACGATATTTTTTTCATTTTTATTATAAATTATAATATTTCAATTTATAAAGAAAATTATTTATCATTAAATTATTTTGATTATTTTTTCATTATTATCATTATTTACTTTTCATTTTCATTTAATAATAATTATTATATTAATAAAAAAAAACTTTTGTTATAATCAAATATTTTAAAAAAGATAAATTTAGAAAATTTATAAATTAAATTAAATTAATAAATATAATGAAATAAACAAAATATTTTTGTTCATTATAACTATCTTTAAAAAATGGTTTGATAAATTCATTTGAATCTTTTTTCTACTTCTTTCAGTCTTTTTTTATGAAAATTGCTCTTCATATATCATATTCCAATTATTTGTTTTAATAAACAATTTTTAATTTAAAAATGCTTTGATAATAATATTAATTGTCATTTAATTTTTTTTGTCAAATAAAATAAAATAAATTTAATAAAATAAACATAAGAAAAAAAATTAATATAATAGATTATTTTTAAAACTTTACTTATATTAAATAATAATAATAATATAAATATATTCATACAAAAAATAGCATAAAAAATTAAAATTCTTATGAACTTGGAATATATTTAAATAGCAATTTATTCTTTCATTAAACTAAACTAATATAAATTAAATCAATCATTATAATATCCTTTATTAAAATCTATAAACATTTAATTCTTAAACTTTTTAATTTGATAAATGTCAAACATAAAATCATCTTTAAAAAAAGAATATAATATTCTTTTATATTTAGGTATTCAAATTTATTTTCCATAAATCAGATATAGAGCTTTGTAATGTATCTAATTTATAAACAATAATTTTGGTAAAGAATAGTATATTATAATATTAATAAATAAAATATACTTAATAAATATTATTAAAAATATATTTTGATTTTCTTTTTATAAAACAATTTCAAATGATTAAAAATATTTTAAATTCATAATAAAAATAATAAAATATTCAAATATTTGATACATTTAAAATTATATATTATTTAAAATATTTAATTCAACATAAAAAATCTAAAAAAAATTTTTATAATATAATTTTTAATTTTTATTAATTTTTATAAATATATTTTATAAACTACTCTTCCACTAAATAAAATAATCCTAAAATTAAAATATAACAAAAAAGAATAAAAACCTAAAATAAAAATCCATAAAATAATCTACCAATAACAAAAAAAAATAAAAAATACAATCCCAAAATAATATTTATTTTCCTTTTTTAAGAATATTATTCAACTTCTTCTTAATACTATTAGCAATGATTTTCTCTGAATCATTCTGAACTTTATAAATACAACTTTGAATATCCTCTAATAAAGATTTAGTTTCTTTCAATTCTTCATTAAAACTTTTTAATTTTTCTTCTCCTTCTTCATCAATTTCTCTTCTAATTTCTTTTTTTTCTTCAATTTTCTTATTATGAACTTTAAAATTTCCAACTGGGTCATCACTTGAAATATAATCATCATCATCTTTATTATTAATATCATAATTATTTAAAGAATCAATATCAGGAAATTCAGGAGAAATTACAAATAAACGATCAATTGAACTTACTTCAAAATTTTCATCAGGAGCCGTGACGACATAATAAAAAATATCATTTGATTTTTTTTCTTTTACATTATTATAACTTATTTTATTTTCACTTGAAAAATTAGATGATGAAGAATTAATTTCTCCAGCTCTATAAATACCAATTACTATAATTTTCATATGAATAAAAATTTTAAAAACATCTTCAAATTTAATTTTATTATAATTTAATAAATTTTTTGGAAAAATTCCCATAGGCATATTAATTAAATATAAATTCCCACTTGTAATATTAGAATATCTTTTTAAAATATTTTTATTAATAATATTATTTTGATCTTCCCCAACAATTAATTTTTTTAAAACATTTAATAAAGATGGATTATAATAAGCTTGAGTAATTACATTATCCATTATACTAGAATAATAAACTTCTCCTGCTGCGAAAGACGCAGTCGCATCAATATTTAATCCAGCTTTTAAAAATAAATATTCATCATTATTTTTTCTTGTTCTATTATTTAAAAAAGAAACATTACTTGGATTTATTAATTCAATAACACAAAAAATATCTTTATTAATTTTACTTATCATATTATATTTAAATATCGTTTTTGCATCGAGTAAATCTTCTTCTTCTCTTGTTAATTTTCTTGCTGAAATTACTTGTTTTACTTCATTATTTTCATCATCATCTTTATTAACTTTTAAATTTTTTAATTTTTTATTTAAAGTAAATTGACTTATTTCATTTATTCCAGGAGCTAAAATTACAACTCTTTTAGCACTTTTTATACCAGCTCTTTTTAAATCTGATTTTTTCATTGGATCTCCTTGAACTAAATAAATTTGTTCAAAAAATGATATTGTATTCCAAATTTTATCTTCTGGTAATTCTTTACTTAAAATTACTATTGTTGGTACAATTCTCTTAGGTAAATTTTTTGATCTTAAAGGTTTAATAAAATCAATTAAATTTTGACATATTCCACATATTATTATATGTCCTTTTGCAATTAACATTTTATCAACTGAGTCTATTGTTACACTTGTTTTTGAAATATGTTCTGTTGTAATATGACATATTTTTGCTAATGATAATGCGTCTGTTGAGTAAATATCATTATTTTTATAATTAGTTTTCATATCAATTTCTCCTTCTTCTAATTCAATATTTTTATTAAAATATTTCTTATTAAATTCATTATTATTTAAATTTGATATTTCTATTCTTTTTTGTGTCTTTTCCCAAGTTGTTATATTATCTGCATCATTTTGATCTTTTGCTAATAAATAACCAAAAACATTTATATCTCTTTTAATTGGTACTATAAAATCCATTGGACTTAATAAAACTAAATTTGAATTATCACTTTTACTTTCAATATTTAAACCAAATAATATTGTTTTTTTTTCATTATATATTTTTTCAGCTATAACAGAAAATTTATATCCTCTTAAATATTCTAATGGAATTTTATATATTTCATAATCTTTCCCATGTTTATATTCTTCAATCCATTTACTATTTCCTAATTGTTTTTCAATTCCTTCTTCGAAATTATTTGTTATTATTAAATTAGATATTAAAGCGATTATTCCACGACATAAACAACTTTTTGCTAATAAACTTAATTTTAATTCATCAATACAAACAATTTGATCTGTATTATTATTTTTACTTATTGACAATGCAAAATGATGTTCACTTTCAGGACGAAGTAATTGAATAATTAAACTAGATTCTTTATTTTCATTTTTATCATTTTTCCCATTATTATAAATATTATTCCCATTATTATTTTTAATATTATTATTCCTATTTTTCCCATTATTAATATTTTTAAATTTATCATTTCCCCTTTCATAAATATTATTAAAATTATTACTATTAACTTTCTTATCATTATCACTATTATTAGAATTAATAAAATTACTATTATCTAAAATAGGAATTTCCTCAGTTTGTTTCCCATTATTTTCATTATTATTCTCAAAAGCAAAAGTTCGACTAAGATAAAAATTACTAACAGTCCCATTAAAACTTCCATCTTTTTTTTTATTATCCTCATCCATATTAAAATGTTTCTTAATAGCCATAGCTTGAATAATAGTCTTTGAATCTTCAGCAGAAGAATCATCAGTTTGTTTATTACATAAAAGCATAATCATACTTGCATTTCTAAATTGACATCTTTGTAAATCATTTAATTTTAAAGGATCACCTTCAAAATAAAATAATTTATTTGGATATTCTTGAAGTAAACTTTTCATATTTGTATCAGGTCTTTGTGGCATTAAAATTAAAGCATGTTTCTCATCTTCTCCATGATCAGGATGAAAATATTCTTGTAATAAAACAACAATTGAACCATTTGAAATATTACCACTTATTAAAATAAATTGTACTCCTTCTAAAATTTTATAAGCCGTTCTGGCATAAACACTTTTACTACTTAATTGAACCATTAAATCTGAACTTAATGCTGGAATTTCTATTACACTTAAAATAATTAAAACTATTATTATTATTCTTCCTAAAACTGATGATATTGTTGAATAATAACCTATAATTGCAACTGTTGTCATTACGAAAAATAATGATGAGTGAAAAGTATCATTTGTTCCATTACAATTGAATGAATCATTACAATCTCTTTCTAAAAATAACCAATAATTCCCTATTGTTTGAGTATTTTCTATTACATTTATTAATATTGATGATGTTATTAATAAACAAAATATACTTGTCATTATGTTATATAATTCTCTATTAACATCACTTTTTATAAATTTACTATAGTTTAAAAAGTTAAATAGTCTTATTGATATAAAGGAACTTGTTATCATATGAGAATTGTTTATTAAATCTTCTTTCATACCTACAAAAAATCTTGAGAAAAAATATGGGAAAACACTTATTATTTCTATTAAGTAATTTGAGAAATATTTTAAGGAAAAATCTATTACACCCACACAAATGTTTGTTATGAAATCAAGGAAAAAATAAATTCGAGATAGGAAATTAAATAAAAAAAAATCTAATTCATGCTTTAATATTAAATTCGGTTTGTATGTTGTTAATATATATATTATTATACATGCAAGGGTTAATAATAAATTAAATATTAAAACTAAAGGATGGGCTTTAAAGTCTAATAAGAATTTTTGGATTTTGGTATTGTTTGTGTTGTCATATTTTTGATAGTTTAATGTTGAACTTTCGTCATCATCTTCCATTTTATTATTAAATTTTTTTTAATTTAAAGATTTGATTTTTTAAATTTTTTAAGAAGATGAAAAATAAATTATATATAATATCTAATTTATTGTATTTTTTAAATTAGATTTAAATTCTTTTTTATATTATTTGATTTTTTTTATATTGATAAATTAAAAAAAGATAAATATAATATTAAAATAATATTTGCCAAAAAAAATATTAATTAAATAAAAAACTAAACCAAAAAAATATAAAAATAACTTAATATAAAATATATTTCTTTAATCAAGAAATATAAAATTTTATAAAATATATGAATAAAAAATAATATTAAAAATAATTAATACTAATTTTTTTAATAAATATAAAAAAAATGTCTGTAATTGAAGAAATTATAGTATTAGATGATCCAAAGGTAAAAAAATAAAATATATAATAATAAGTTAGAAGAAATAAAAAAATATCATATTCCAGAGGATTTAAATGAAACAGAAAGAATATCATATATAATGAAAAAAGGATATGTATGTCAAAAAGATAATTTAATAAAAAATTTAACATACTTTTATTTTAAAAACTATCCAAATAACACTTCATTTATTTTTAGTATAATAACTACAATAATGGAAGATATTGAATTATATGAAAAATCATCTCAAATGTTATTTTGTGAAAGTATTGGAAAATTAGCAGAAAAATTTTCAGAAAAGAGAAAAGATGATAAATTAGATCATTTAAATGAATTATTTTTAATATTAAAACATTTCTTAATTGGAATATCAACTTTAGAAAAATCAATAAGTGATGAATATGTTATTAATTTTAATAATTTAATTAATACTTTTTGTAATAATAATTTTAAAATTGTAATAAATAATGAATTAATAGAATATACAATATCATTAGGAAAATTTGGACAAAGTATTGTAAATAAGAAATTTTCTGTTTTTTTTTGTGTTAGTTTAATTAGAATTTCAAAAAATAAAATTGATAATCTTTATGATAGAGTTTTATTTCTTGGAGAAGATACAGAAAGAGTTGTTAAATTTGAAATGGCTTATCATATTCGATTTTTAATTAAATTAAATGATAGTAAATTTTGTCAGGAAAAAATGACTAATTTTTTATCTTATTATTTAGAAGATATTGATATGAATTTTTTATTAATTACTTTTCAAAGTTTATTATATGAAGATAATTTATCTAAATTTGAAAGTCATCCTAATTTTATGAATTGTTTTAATAATAAAGTAAATGAAATTATTTCTTGTACTGATTTTTATACTTTGTCATATGATTTTCATAATATTTCTGAAATTTTTTTGTGTATTTTAAATTATTCTTATAATAATAAAAATAGTAATAAAGATTTAATACAAGCTATTAAAATTTATATAAAAAATTTTTTTAATGTGAGAGAATTAAAAATTTCTACTAATGTTTCAGTCTCTTTTAAAATTGATTATTGCTTAAATAATTTTGATAAAATATGTTATGTTTTCTTAAAAGAAAAAGAAATTCAATTTTTAAATGAAATATTACAAATAGCAATGACTTATTTTTTTGAAACAAAGGAAAATATAGATATTTTATATGAAAAATTATATTTAATAATATTAAATCTTCCAAATGAATTTTTAAATAAAGCATTTTTTAATAAAATATTATTTTTTATTGACGATGATAATAATAATGGAAATAATACTCCAACTCATAATAATCCAACTTTAACAATAACTGATATTAATTCTAATTCAAATATAAATAAAGATAATAATTCAAATACTGGAATAACTCAAAATAATATTATGAATTATAAAAAAGAATATAAAGAAATATGGTTAAATAATTTTGATTTAATAATGATAAGAATGATAAGAATAGATAATGATAAATTTATAAAATGTTTATTAAGTAAATTTAATAATTTTTTGGAATTAATAAAAAAAATAAAAGAATGGAGAATGACAATTAAATTATTTAAAGGACTTCAATTAATACCTAAATTTATTATGTTAAATTATAAAAAATTTCCTAATTATGAAGATTATTTACAGATTTTATATAATTTTTCAAAAGACCTTTTAACAAATGAAATAAATATTTTAATAGAAAAAGAAATAACACAATTATTAGCAGAAATAATTCATTTTTCAATTTTTAGAAAAGAAATTTTAGAATATTTAAAAATTAATTTTTTATTCAATAAATCATTTTATAGAAGAAGAGTTTATGCTTTATTTGGTGATTCTGCTTTTTCTGTTTTTTCAAAAGAATATATTATACAATATAAAATTTATTCAAATTTATTTGAAACTGCATTTGTTAATGATATTCCATTAATGCAAAATTATATTATTCAAATATTAATTAAATATGAAATTATTGATCAAGATTTAATTAATAAAGTAAAAAATATTTTAAATACACAAAGTAAAAATGATATTTTATTAAATTTAAATTTAAAAAAATATTTAGCTTTATCACAAAATAAAAATAAAAGAAATAGTACAATATTAGAAATAGAAAAAATACAATTAGAAAAAAAAATAAAAGAAATTGAAAAACTATTTAATATAAAAGAAAAAAAAGAAGAACCTTTATTTAAAAAATCAGTTAAATCAAAAATAAAATCAAGTAATTTAGGAAATACTAAAAAAGGAGGAGCAAAAATTATTCCTTCTAAAATATTTCAAAAAATTGATGATAATAAAAATCAAGGTTTATTATTAAGAAAATCATCAATGAATAATAATAATCAAGAAAATAAAATAAATGAATATTTTCATAATAATGGAAATGTTCAGAATATACATAATAATTCTGTTTCAAGTAATAATGTTCCTAAAATTAAAAAAAATATAACAAAAAATGGGAATAATATTTTAAGTAAGTCAGTAAATTTTACAAAAAATAATAATAATAATAATAATAATAATAATGGTAATAATAATAATAAAAAAGTTTGAAATATTTTGTGTTAATATATTAATAAATTTTATATGTATAAACAATATATTAATAATGTTAATTTTTTAAAAATGGAATTTTTTTCTTTTTATGCACAATAATCATTCTTTTAAAAATTTATATAAATATGGTTATCAATTTTATTTTTAAATTTTTAAATATATTTATTTTTTAAATTAATGAATATAAATGGACAAACTGATTTAAGCAAAGAAATTGATTCAATATTTAATGAATATAATTCAATAAAAAATCAACTTAATTCAGCAAAGAGAAATTCATCTTATCTATTAAATGATAATCAAAATAATTATCAAATGAAAATAAATAATTATAAAAATTATAATCAACCTTATTTGAATAATAATAATTTCCCTTTAGCCAAAAATTCAAATAATAAAGTAATAGAAGAATTTAAAACTGTTTTAAGAAATGCACAAAATATAAATAATAATATACATTTTAATAATAATGAAAATTATATATATAATAATGATTTTAATAATTTTGATAATATAATTTTTAAACCTTTGAATACAATTGATAATAAAGATGATTATAGTATTTCTAAAAATTCTTCTGAACATTCAGTTGATAATGAAAATGAACCTTTTGATTTAGATGATTTTTCAGATGAAATGAATTTATCTCAAGAAAATAATAGAAATAGTAATCTTAATGAAAATTATTTTAATAACAATTTAAATAATAATCAATTAAATAAAATGAATAATTTTTATACAAATAATTTTAAAAATAAAAATGTTAATAATTTATATTATGATAATGATGATAATGATAAAATTAATTTAAAAAATAAATTATTGAAACAAATAAATAATGAATTAAGAAATGAAAATAAAATTCTTGAAGTTGAATTAAGAAATTATGATGAACATACAAAAAATTTATCAAGTTCAAATTCTTTATTTTCAAAATTTGATAAAAATTTTCAAACCTTTATTACAAATTCAAAAATAAATTTAAAAGATACAATAAATTCAAATTTAGAAATGTTAGATACACTATTTTCTATTATTGAAAATAATAAAAAATTAAAAAATGAAAATAAAGATTTATATATTAAATATAATGAAAAGTTAATAGAAATTGAAAAAATAGCAAAAAAAAATGCAGAAATTGAATCATTAAACGAAGAAAATGAAAAAAATTTTAAAATTCTTAAAGATAATAATTCAAAATTAATTTTAAATTATGATAAAATAAAATTAGAATTAGATTATTTAATTTCATATGAAAAAGATTTAAATTTATTGAATGAATCATGTAATATAAGAAAGGAAGATAATGAAGAATTAATTAAAAAATTAAATATAATAATAAATGAATTGAATGATGAAAAAAGTCAAATAAATATTAAAGTAAATGAAGATAAAAGTAAAGATAATAATTTAAATTCAAAAGATTTTCAAATAAATCAATTAAATAATATAATTTTAAAATTAATAGATGATCAAAAAAAAATAAATGAAATAAATAAAAAAATAAAACAAGAAATAGATATTAAATACGAAGATAAAAAGGATTTATTATTAAAAGAAAAAGAATTAGAAAAAGAATATGAAAAAATAACAGAAGAAAATAATACTTTAAATAAAAGTTTAGAAGATATAGAAAATAAAATAAAACAATTAAAAATAAATATAGATAAAATAACAAATGCTTTAAAAAAAGAAGAAGAAATTCCAGAGTTAAATTTAAATGGTATATTTAATGAAGAGGAAGAAGAAATATTAAAAAAAAAAAATCAAAAAAATGAAATAGACTTAGAAATAAAAAAAGCATTAGAAGATAAAATAAAAAAAGATAATGAAATAAATGAATTAACTCAAAAATTTGAAGATTTAATTCATAAAAAAGATGAACAAATTAATGAAATGCAAGTTCAATTAGGTGAAATCAGTTTAAATGAAAATGAAATTTTTGAAGGTTTTAAATTTAATTTTGATAGTAATTTAAAATTTGGGAAGAATAAAAATATTAATTATGATATATTAAATATTGAAAATGAAAAAATTGAAAATTCAGAAAGTTATGATATAGAAAATGAAAGTATTAGTAATGAAAATTTTAATCTTAATACAGAAAATTTAAATTATTTAAATAATTATTTAGATAAAAATTTAATAAACGATAATAATTTATAAAAAATAATTATATTTAACAAAAAAATTAATTTATAAATTATTATATATATTTAAACAATATTCTTAATAATTATATTTTAAATAGTATTAAATATGTATGATCCATCTAATGACTATAAATTAAAAAGAGAAGAAGGAATAGAAAATTTAAAAAAATACGATCCAAATACATTTAATTTAGTAAATGAAAAATTTCTATTAAAAGCAGCATCATTATTTCAAGAATCAATAAATATATCACCAAATGAAAAAGAATCATATAAATCATCAATTTATCTTTCAGAAACATATGAAAAACTTTTATCTGGAATCTCAACTGATTATTTAAATCATCAAGATATATATAATCAATATATGTATTATGCATTAAAATTAATGCAAACATTATCAATTAATATTCAATATTCATTAAAATTTAAGGATTTTAAAGAAAAATTTTATCAAATAATTGCAGTTAATTTAATAAATGAAATTCCTTTAAAAAATATAGGTTCTAACGCATTTGAAATGATAGAATGTTTTAAATCTTTTAAAGAAATATATTATTTATTAATATCAACATTAATGAGACATTATTTTAATTATGGATTTAAAATATATAATTCAGAAAAAATAATAGAATCAAAAAATATATTTTATACAATAAATGACATATTTAAACATTATAAATTAGATGATAATTTAAATAAATTAAATATAAATCAATCAACAAAAGATGAAATTAATGACGTGATAGATTCATCAACATTTTATATAAAAAGAATAGACGCAGAAATCTTAATAAAAAAAGGAGACAAAAAATTAAATTCTGCCTTAACAGAATCAGATGAAATAGATATGGATGATGTAACTGAATCATTAACTTATTATAGAAATGCTTTAAATGAAATATCAAAAAGTAATTTTTCTCAAGATATTGAATTGGAGGCAATGTGTTTTTCAAATATTGCAAAAATTATGTATAGAATATTTAAAAATAAAAAAAAAAGAGATAAAATAAAAGGTTATGTTTTACAATCAGTTAATTTAGGTTTAAGTTTAATGCCAAAAAATGTTGGTAAAGAAAAATGGTATATTGAAGCAACAAATATACTACAAGAAATTAGAAATGAAGAACAAAAAGAAGAAGAAAAAAAAGATGATAAATATAGAGCAGAAATGAAAAAAAAGAAAGAAGCAATTTTTAATGAATTAAATGAAAAAAAATTAGAATCTAATATAAGTTTTATTAAATTTATTTTAAAAAAATATCCTTATAAAGGTTGTACTAAAATTAATGAAAGTGAAATTGAAGAACAATTTCGTAAAGATAATAGGAATTTTATTAAGACTTTAGTTGTTAAATATCATCCTGATAGATATCCTAAAGGAACTGAGGAAGAAAAAGAATATTATGTTATTATACATGAAATTTCTATTATCCTTAATGGAATGTATTCTCTTTATGATAATATGAAGAAAGAAGCTTAGTTTTTTTTAGTTTTATGGGTTTTTAATAATAAAATTGTTTTGCTTTTTTATTTTTATTTCTTAAAAATAAATTTTTTTTTATTTTTTTATTTTAATTTTTTAATTTAGAATAATGGTGGTTTAATTTATATTTATTTAATTAATAATTTATAAACTTATTTTTAATAAATATCCACATATAAATATATATAGTTTTATTTTAAATATTTAATTTTGAGATATAATTTTAATAATATCATCATAAATATGTTAATAAATCAACATTTATTTAAAAATTTTATTCATTTTATTTAATATTTTTTAATATATCTTTTATAATTTCATTTTTAATTTCTTTAAATAAATAATTTTTATTCTTATATTTAATAATTTAAAATAAGAATAATTAATAATTATATATAACTTTATTCTTTTTTTTCATAAAATTATGAATTAAAAAAACCAAAATAACCTAAAAAATTATTTTCAATTTCCAAAAAAAAAATAAATATAAATTAATTTTTGTATCATTATCTTTTCTCGATATAAAATACAAAAAAAAATGAAATTACAAATAAAAATATAAAATCAATGAACCCAATTCAACAAAATACATCAAAACAATTACAATCAATGATAAATTTTCCTTTTTTTTCATTATTCAATCAAAAAAACCAAAATACTCAACCTTATACAAATATAATTCCAATTTTTCCAAATTTAAATCCTCAACAACAATCAATAATAAATAATCCTATTTTAGAAAATCAAAATTTAATTCTTAATAAAGAAAATTCTTATTTAACATTTAATAACATTAATGAAAATAATCCAATTAAAATAAATGATATTTATCATTTTAATAATGGATATTATTTTATTAAACCGTTTACGACTATGAATTATTATGTTAATCCTTTAATTAATAATAATTTAAATTTATGTCAATTTGATTTATTAGAAAAAAAAACTCAAAGAAATAAAATAATAATAAATAATAAGGGAGAAAAAATTAATAATTTTGATAATGAAAATTATACTAATAATAATTTTATTAATAATATTAAAATACTAAATAATAAGAATTTCATTGATTTAGAAGAAGAAAATGATAAATTTTATAATACGAGTGTATCATTTAAAATGAATGATTCAAATAATGGAATCATGTTTGAGACTCATTTATTAAAAAGTTATAATACAAAAATGGAAAAAAAATATAAATGTAAACATCCTCATTGTGACTTATGTTATAAAACAAAAAAACAATTAGTTTCTCATCATGGAAAAATGGATATTGAATGTCAAAGAGATACTGTTTGGATTTTAAAATTAATTGCTAAAGCAAAAAAGGAAATTTTAAAATTGATTAAAAATAATATTTTAAATAATCAAAAAGTTAAAAAAGTGATTCATAAATATGAAAATTTAATTAAGAAAGTTTCTGTTAGTGATTATGCACAAATGATTTGTGGTAATAAATTTCATGATATTATTATTTCTACTACTGAAATTAATAATTTTCCTTTTTATGATTTTCAAAAAAGGAATTGAAAATTTAAACTTTAATTCTTAATAATAATATTAATAATATTAATATTAATAATAATATTTAATGTTGTATATGAAAAAGTGGGTAAATAAAGGAGTTTATTTTGTATTAATTTTTTATATTTTATAGCAATATAAAATTCATAAATTATCTGACACAAAAATTTAAAATTTTCACATTTTTATTCTTTTTATATAAGTTAATAATATTTAATATTAAATTTAACATATTTTATTTAAATTTCATTATTCTTAAATAAAAAATTTTTAATGCTCAATAATACAAAAAAAAATCATAATATTTTTAATTACAATATAAAAAAATTTTATAATAATGAAATAAAAGATAATTATATAAAAATATTAAAATAATATAATAATATGAAAAAAAAGTGCAATTCACCAAAAAATATGAACAATAAAATTATATATTTAATTTATAATTAATATTATTTCTTTTTTTTTATTTTGACCATTTTATTTCTCTTTCAAAAAAGCAATTTATAAGACTAATTTTTTTAAAATTAAAAAATTATATACTATAAAGAATATTATCAAGCTTATTATTAAAAAAATATTAAATTTTAAATAATATATTTTTATTTCTCATTTTTATTATTATTTTATATAAATTATTGTAATGATATTTTAATATTGAAAAAAATAAAATTTAATTATAGTCTTAATTATAAAAAATGATATATAAAAATATTAAGATTTTTTCTCTTATACAGTATATAATTAATTAAAAAAAATAATAAAATATAATTACTTTATATTTAAAAAGATATTAATTTATGAAAATTTGTTGATCTTTGGAAATCAAAATTAATGTATTTATTCAATAATAAAAAATAATTTAAAACTTTATTTCATATTATAATTATTAAAAAACATATCAAATTCATATTTTCTATTAATATAATATAATTATTGACCAGGAGTTTCATGCTTTCCTTCATCCCCATAAACATTCTTTTCATTAATTTCTGATTTACAATTTGGACAAATATTTTTTGATTCAAACCATTTTTTAATACATTCAGAATGATAAAAATGTAAACAAGGGAGAATAATAACTTTTTTGTTATCTTCAAATTCAGTATAACAAATATTACAATTTTTCTTATCTTCATTTAATTTTTCATAATTAACAATTGTAACTTCTGGTAAATCATTTAATATATTTTTATCAATTTTTTTATGTTGATTTTTTTCTTCCCTATCTATTCTATTAACTACTTCTAATACTTTTTTAATTTCATCATCATTTCCTAATCCAGATAAAGGAAAACCATCGTCAAAAATATAATTGCTATAATCATCATAAATTCTTTTTTCTTGATTTATTCTATTTAATCTATTATTTTTATAATTATGAAAATTGTTTTGAAATTTTCTTTCTGAAAAAAGTTGATTGGAATATTTTGGTATTTCAGTATTTTCTTTTCTATTATTAAATGGATTATAATAATTATTGTTTATTTGATTTTTATTTTTTATTTGATTATAATTTTTATATCTATTTAATTCTGGCTTGTTGAATTTTGGAATATACTCTTTTTTATTTTTCAAAAATGGATTTAATATCATATTTTCATTTGGTTTATCAATTTTTTCTATTTTCATTTTATTATTTATTTTATTCTTATTTTTATTGAATAAAGGTTGATAGTCATATTGATGTATATTATAAATATTTTTATTTTCATAGTTGTTTGAAATATTCATTTTATTTGAGATTTTTTTTTCAAATTTATTATTTATTTCATAATTCATATTTTGATTATATTGATTTGGTATTAATTTTTTATTAGGTTTAGGAAGATTATAGATTTCATTTCCATAATTATTAAATTCTTTATTATCATTTTTATTTAAATAATTAATTTTATCAATCATTTGATTATTTTTAATTTGTTTTTGATTAATAAAATTTATTTCATTTTTGGAAAAATTGATTTTAAGATCTTCTTCAAATTCTCTTTTATTTAATTGTTTTTTTTTCAAATCTTTTTTTGTTTTTTTAAAATCTTTATCAAAATCACTTTCATTATCTAAATCATTTTTTTTAAAATCTTTTTCCTTTATTTTAAAATCTTTTTCAAAATCACTTTCATTATCTAAATCAATATTTTTAAAATCTTTTTCATTTATTTTAATATCTTCTTTTTCTGATTCACTTTTGTTATCTAAATCACTATTTTTAAAATCTTTTTCATTTATTTTAATATCTTCTTTTTCTGATTCACTTTTGTTATCTAAATCACTATTTTTATAATCTTTTTCATTTATTTTAAAACTTTTTTCAGAATTACTTTCATTATCTAAATCACTATTTTTAAAATCTTTTTCATTTTTTTTAAAACTTTTTTCAGAATCACTTTCATTATCTAAATCACTATTTTTAAACTCTTTTTCATTTTTTTTA
>Ga0256407_10003775_pt1 | contig 26348 bp, 22 predicted proteins | sample RumenRJG_04DNA_FD_193489 | JGI IMG/M metagenome (GOLD analysis project Ga0256407, IMG submission 193489) | Bovine rumen microbial communities from Lethbridge, Alberta, Canada - RJG_04 | ecosystem: Host-associated > Mammals > Digestive system > Stomach > Rumen | place: Canada: Alberta... | reverse complement strand
CAAGAGAATGAACGCATCACACTCTACCGCGAACTTGATGCCATGGAAACCGACATGCAGGTGCAGGACTTCGAGGCACGCATGATCGACCGCTTTGGCCCCATCCCACCCATGGCACAGGAACTGATACGCATTGTGCCCCTTCGCCGTTACGCCCGCCGATTGGGCATCGAGAAGATTGCCCTCAAGGGCGGCATGATGTACACCTATTTTGTAGGCGAGGAGAATGTGGCCTACTATCAGTCACCCGCCTTCGGACGCATGTTGCAGTATCTGCAGACCAACCCACGCCGTTGCCACATCCGCGACAAGGGCGGCCGCCGCTCGTTCAGCATCGAGCAAGTCACCACCGTCACCCAGGCACTCGACATCCTGCGACTCATCACCGACCTGCCCACCATCTGACCAATTAAGAGTTTTCGGTTTTCAGTTTTCGGTTTTCAGTTTATAGTCGCAACTGAAAACCCATTGCCATATCCTGCCAGAATCACCAGAAGCGGCCGCGAATGGATAGGCCAATGGTCCAGCGGTTCTTGAGTTCGGGGCCACAACCGCCCTTAAACAACGACTGTGGCGAGTAGCGAACATAGGCTGCGATGCCACGGAAACTGATCATGCCCAGGGCATCGAACGAGATTTTGCGCTGATGCAGCCCGTTGATGCCGATGTGATGGTTGTCATGGTCGATGCGATAACTATTGTTCACCGAGGCATAGCAGTTCCAGTTCATGACGCCAGCAACTGCGACATCCCACTTGCGACCCAACGACTGGTTGAACATGAGCGGGAACTGGATGTTCACAACCGACAAGGTGGCACTGTGCTTGTCGTAGTCTACACCGCCGATAGAGTATATGCCTAGAATGCCCTCATCGGTTCGTTCCCAGAAGTAGCGATTCTTCAACGAATAGGTAGAGTAACCAATGCCCGAACCCAGTGACAAGCGAGTGCGGTTGCGATTGAACACATAGCCCACACTCAAGAAATTGAGGACACCGAACTCACGGTGACCGCCTGCAACGATACCGTTCAGTCCAGGGCCAATGCTGTGCCCACCCCAACCGATGTAGATGTCGCTCGTGAACAACTGGGCGTGAGGTTTCTTGTTGTCGACCGAGTCGTTCCCTTTCTTGAACGGGAAGTTAAACTCCAAGTCATGCCCCTCGCGCTGCGTGGTGCTGACGAGATCGTTATAGCCGTGCTTGATGCGGTACTGGTAGTTGTAGTCCTTGTTCTGTCCGTCGCCCATCACGTTGAGTGTGACTTCACCATCCTTCTCTGTGATAACCACCTGGCTAGGATTGTTGATGACACGCACGGTGTCGGGTGCAGTTATCGTCTGGGCATGTGCGCCCATCATGGCCATCACAGCCATGGCTAATGTAAATTGTCTCATCATTTTATCGTTATTTTTTAATTAATTGCTTGATTTTCTCTGGGCCATGCTTGCTCTCCATGTAGATGAGCGTGACGCGGTTTTGCGGTGTCTTGTTGGCCAGACTCTGGTTGAGGTAGAACACATAGCGATAACGGGCCTGCTTCTCGGTCTTGACAGGACGAACCAGCCCCAACTCGTAGAACCCATAGTAGAGTCGCCCGCCACGATATTCCACCTCCTTCGACTTGGCACGAGCGCCATCATGGGTCACATTCTGCTCAATAGCCTTGCCCTGTGCCATGTCGGTTACGGTGAGACTGCGATAGATGTCCAGCCCGATAGCACGCGCCTTACCGCCATCAACCAGAATCTCGGTGGCAGTGGGCGACTGCTTGAATCGGCCGTCAAACAGGGCATTGATGGCAAGGCCATCTTGTGCCCATAGTGCTGCACAATAGGCACACAACATAAATATTATTATATAACGCTTCATATCTGTTCGGTCAGTTAGTGATTGTCAATTGGTTTAACATGCTCTGCTGCAACTCATCACTGGCATCGCCCATATTGCCCAGATCGCTGGCAATGAGGTTCATCACCTGTTCCTGGTCATCGATGGGCTGGCCACCAACCCATGCCACGCACTGTCCACGACGGGCGTTGAGCATCACGATGCCCGCCGCCAGGAGGACACCAATGCAGGCTGCGGCGGCTAGTCTCCGTGCCCATGATGCGCGACGGGTAGCCACTTGCGGCTTGGCCATACTGAAGTAGCCCAAGACAAACCGTGCCTCATCGGCGACATCGGTGTGCCATCGGTCGATCGCCAACTCACGGCGCAACAGCGCCTCGTCGTCAACAGTGGTGTCGCCATTGAAATATCGCTCAATCAACTGGTTGAGTTGCTGCTCGGTTAATGTAGTGTTATGTTTCATGTCGGTTGTGATTGGTTCGGTAAGTGTCACGCACACGCTTGCGTGCCCGGCTCAACTGCACGCGCACGGCAGTGGGCCGCATGCCTAGATGGTGTGCTATCTCATCATAGTCCATACCTTGCAACTCGCGCATCTCGATGATGGCACGTTGCGTGGATGTGAGTTCGTTCTGCACAATGTCGTTGACCTCGTCATAGACATGCAGGCGCAAGTCATCTGGCTCGTCGGTTATGTTACCCACTTGCTGGTCGTCCATCGGCACCAGATGTTTGGCCTGTCGGCGACGGACACGGTCGATACTCGCATTGCGCACAGCCGTCATGGTCATCCGTGCGGCTTGGTTGTCATCGGTCAGTTCATCACGATGCAGCCACAGCCGGACAAATGCGTCTTGCAGAACATCGGCGGCATCGTCATCGTTACCCACAACACCCTGTGCCACACCTAGCAGGCGCGTGCGCAGTCGAGTGAAGACCCTGGTCAGGATATGTTCGTCACATTGTGCCATATTGTTCACCATAATAACGCACTGAACACAGTTTTGTAACATCACATACCCTAAAAAGCAGCATCATTGCGCTCGTTTGCACAAGATTTTGCCCGATTGAGGAAAAATTGCTACCTTTGCGGCTACAATGAGAGAACGCACTCCCTGGCTCGACTATGTGCGGATGTTCAGTATCTTTCTGGTGATACTCTACCACACGCCCCCGCGGTCAGCACTGCTCGACGAGGCAGTGATCCTGAACCTGCGGGTGCCTGTGTTTTTCTGCATCTCGGGGTTTCTGTTCAATGATGGCCGTTGGAGCAACTTCTGGCGGTATGCCTGGCACCGTGGCAAGCAGATTCTGATACCATACGTCCTGTTTTTCGCCGTGTTCTATGGCCTGTGGCTGTGGGTGGGGCGTGACATGCTGGGCGGCGAGGATGCAAGGATACCTGCCACACAACCGCTAGTGGAGATGCTGATGGGCGATCCCAAGACCGTTGTGGGACCCTTCTGGTACATCGCTTGCTTGATGACGATGCAAATTATCTACTGGTGGATTGCGCACTGGGTGCCACGGCGGTGGACCCTAATGGTTTGCCTGGTCATAGCGGCATCGACCTACTGGCTGTCGTGGAATTGGGCGTGGGTACGCTTCTGGAACCTGGGCAACGCGCTGCTGTTCATGCCATTCTATGCGCTGGGTCACAGCATGAGGCCACAACTCGAGCGCATCGAGTTCAGCGGTTGGGCCAGCACGCTAGGCCTGCTTGCAGTGGCCATCGGGTCAATGGCGACCATGACCTGGGTCGTTGGTGTCAAGGCTCACGACCCGGGGCTATACAGCCTGCTGCGCGTGGCATGCGGGTTGATGGTCATCCCTGCCTATATGTGCGTGGGCAAATGGGTGGCACGACTGTGCGGGCGGCATCGATTCATCGAACTCATTGTACTGGGGGGCACCATCTATCTGGGTCTGCAGAACTATGCCATCGGCATCATCCGCATCGGCATCGAGCGCGTGGCGGGCACGGGGTGGCTGGACGACCACACTTGGATGCGGCTAGTCATTGCCCTGGTGGTGATGGTTGCCATCTATCCCGTGGCCGTGTGGATACAGCGCCACGCCCCATGGATCATCGGCCGCAGCCGTGCCAGCCGAAACTGAACAAGATTTTACACCAATCCTGAAAAAACAGAGAGGGCATCGCTCGGATGAGCGGTGCCCTCTTGCGGTGCGTACAGGACTCGAACCAGCGACCTCCTGCGTGACAGGCAGGCATTCTAACCAACTGAACTAACGCACCATTTTGCTAATGCGGTGCAAAGTTACTGCTTTTCTGCCGAACCGACCAAATTTTTCCCGAACTTTTTTCAAAAAAACGTGATTTTTCATGTTTTTTGCCCAAAAAACTCACAAAAACGCCAAACTATTTTGGTCTGTCACAAAAAAATGGTACTTTTGCGGGTTATTTGGAATGCCCGCCCCTTGTCTATGGCAAAACGGGAACCCAAAGTCGGAAATATCCTGAGCCATCTGAATGTTCCCGACAGCCCCACAATAAAGAAAAAAACAAAAAATAATAAAAACTGAAAAATGGCAGTATTAGAGAAAATCAGAGCAAGAAAGAAGATTCTTGCCATTGTCATCGGTGCCGCACTCTTGGCGTTCATCATCGAGGTGGGTATCGAGGCCTTGGGCCGTCAGGCCAGCAACAGCACCGCCGCTAAGGTGGGCAGTGAGAAGATTGACATCATGCAATTCCAGCAACGCATGGAGAAGGAGGCTGCAGCCGACCAGAACAACCAGCGTGCCAACCAGCAAGACCAGGCTGTGCGTCAGCAGCAGGTGCTCAACACAATGATCAACGAGACCCTGCTCAAGCAAGAGTATGAGAAGGTGGGCATCGAGGTCAGCGACCACGAGATCACCGAGCTCATGGTGGGCAAGAACCCCGCTCCCGCCGCCATGCAGTTTGCACAGCAGGTGGGTGCCGAGAGCCCTGCTCAAGTGCAAGAAATCCTGACCAACCCCGCCAAGTTTGGCGCTACAAGCGACCAGTTGGTCGAGATGCGCAACGAGTGGAACAAACTGCAGGAGAGCATTGTCGACCAGTTGCAGATGACCAAATTGCAGATGCTGGTTGCCGGTGGCTTGCAGGCCAACGACCTGGATCGCGCCCAGATGGCCGAGGACGAGGCCACGACTTGCTACATCACCTTTGTCAAGAAAGACTTTGCCGGCATGGATGATGCCAAGTTTACAGTCAGCGACCAGGAACTCAAGGCCGAGTGGGAGAAGAACAAAGAGATGTATCGCCTCGAGGAAGAAACTCGTGACATCCACTATATCGCCCTGAACGTCGTGCCGTCGCCGACCGACATCCAGGCTGCTAACAAGGTTGCCGACAACGCATGGGCTGCCCTCCAGAAGGGTACCGGCATCGACTCGGTGCGCATCTTGGGCACCGTGCAGATCGACACCGTCATGCAGACCCTGGACAAGTACACCAACAAGGCAGTCAAGGACTTTGTGGCTGGTGCAAACATCGGTTCGACCAAACGCGACACAGTGATCAACAATCACCACACCATGTATAAACTCATCAACAAGATGGTGTCGATTGACTCGGTCAACTATAGCATGGTGATTGTCCCAGGTGCCAAGAGCACACAAGACTCGGCACTGGCTATGTTGCAGGGTGGCAAGACTCCCGAAGAGGTGGCTAAGGCTATCAAGGGTGCCCAGATGGCCGAAGACCGCTGGGAGCGCATCTACATGGTGCCTGACTCACTCAAGCGCAAATTTGAAAGCGCTGGCGAGGGCTACTTTGTGATGAACAGCAGCAATCAGGGCGCAACCCTGCTCAAGGTCAATGAGAAGAAGGCTCCTAAGACCTTCTACACGCTGGCTACTATCACCTATGATGCATACGCTAGCCAGAAGACTCACGATGACATGCGTGCTAAGCTGCAAGATTTCCTGAACAAGAACAAGAATGCTAAGGACTTTGCCGAGAACGCCGCCAAGGCTGGTTTCCAGGCAATGCCCGCCAGCATCACTCCTAGCACCGCCCAATTGGGTCAGAACCCCTACACCGGCCAGGGTATCAAGGACACCCGCAAGGCTGTGAAGTGGGCCTTCGACAACAAGAAGGGTCAAGTGTCGCCCATCTTCAGCGACAACAACGACTATCTGGTGGCTGTGTGCCTCGACGAGATCTATGATGGCGACTACATGCCTTACAACTCTCCCGAACTGAAGGAGATGCTCACCACCAAGGTGCGCAACAGCAAGAAGGCCGACGCTCTGATGGCTCAGTTCAAGGGCAAAGCCAACGATCTGGCTGGCTACGCCAAGCTCATGGGTGCCCAGATTGACTCGGCTCAAGTCGTGTTTGCCAGCAACTTCGTTCCCAAACTGGAGAACGAGCCCGCCCTGATTGGCCGCATCGCCGGTTCGCAGAAGGGCAAACTCGTCGGTCCCTGGAAGGGTGAGAACGGTGTGTATGTCTTCCAAGTCTATGACGTGAAGACCGACGGCCGCAAGCCCAGCAAGGAGGAACTTGACAACCGCTACGCCCAGCAGCGCGGTGGAGGCATGGTAGGCAACCCCAACGCCATGGCTTACATCCTGAGCCGTGCCACTAAGGTCAAGCGGTCGCTCATCAATTTCTATTGATAACACCTTATTAATATAAAATAAGAGGAAACCGCGGATTTTGCGAAAATTAGTGCAAACCAAGCGGAAAACAAAGCCTGCTTTGATTTTCGGAGGTGAAGCCTAATTTATCCAAAATGCGCGGTTTCCTTCTAAATTCAGACTATATGTCAGAAGACATTAACCAATTGCAAGACGAAATCATCGAGGAGTTTGAGGGTTTTGACGACTGGATGGACCGCTATGCCTACATTATTGAATTAGGCAATGCCATGCCACCTCTGGACGAGAAGTTCAAGACAGCCGACAACCTGATTGACGGGTGCCAGAGCCGCGTGTGGCTGCAAGCCGACTATGCCGACGGCGTTATCACTTTTCAGGCCGACAGCGACGCACTCATCGTCAAGGGCATCGTCTCGATGGTGGTGCGCGTGCTCAGCGGTCACACCCCACAAGAGATTCTTGATGCCGACCTCTACTTCATCGAACGCATCGGACTGCGCGAGCACTTGTCCCCGACGCGAAGCAACGGTTTGCTTGCCATGGTCAAGCAAGCTCGCGCCTATGCCTTGGCTTATGGCATGAAGCAGTCATGAGCTTCGTGTCCCGTGTTTCGAGCATACGAGTGTTCGATTTAACGACCAATGAGTAACGTCTAAAGTCTAACGCCTAACGTCCAAATTAAAATGATCGAGATTCGCCAAATAGAACCGAACAAGCGCAATCTGGAAGAGTTTGCCAAGTTTCCCATCGACATCCTGTATAAGGACAACCCTTACTATGTGCCCGACCTCATCAGCGATGTGGTGGGCACGCTCATGCCCAGCGAGAACCCGGCCTTCGACTTCTGCGAGAGTGCTTACTTCATGGCCTACCGTGACGGCAAGGTGGTGGGTCGCATTGCCGGAATCATCAACCATCTCGTCAACCAGCGCAGCGGCAAACAAGAGGGCCGCTTCGGTTACATTGACTTTATTGACGATGCCGAGGTGGCCGATGCACTCGTCCAGGCGGTTACCGACTGGGCCAAGCAAAAAGGCATGACCTGTCTCACAGGCCCGCTGGGATTCACCGACATGGATCAGGAGGGCATGCTTGTCGAGGGCTTCGATGAGGTGAGCACGCAGGCCACCATCTACAACTATCCTTACTACCCCCAGCACATGGAGCGCATGGGGTTTGTCAAGGATGTGGACTGGGTGGAGTTTCGTGTCAACGTGCCAGCCGAGGTCCCCGAGAAGATGGCACGCATTGCCCGCATCGTCAAGCAGCGCCTGAACATCGACACAGTCAAGTACACCAGCCGCAAGAAGTTGGTCAATGACTATGGCAACGCCATCTTCAAACTGATTAATGAGGCCTATGACCAACTGTTCGGTTACTCACCCTTGAGCGACAAGCAGATCAAGCATTACATCAAGATGTATCTGCCCTTCTTGCCGCTCGATGACCTGTCGCTGGTAGTCAAGCCCGATGGCGAACTCATCGGCGTGGGTATCACTTTGCCGTCACTGTCTCAAGCGCTCATCAAGAGCCGTGGCCGCTTGTTCCCCTTCGGCTGGTATCACTTGCTCAAGGCCTTCAAGTGCCACAACGATGTGGTCGACCTGTTGCTCATCGCTGTCAAGCCTGAGTATCAGAGCAAAGGTGTGAACGCACTCATCTTCGACGACTTGATCCCGTGCTTCAACAAGTTCGGCTACAAGTGGGCTGATACCGGCCACGAACTCGAGGAGAACGAGCGCGTGCAGCAACAGTGGCAGTACTTCGATTACCGCCAGAATAAGCGACGCCGCGCCTACACCAAGGACATCTAACTCAACGCAATTATATGGACAACAAGCAACTAAACCACATAGCGGCATGGGTAATTCTCGTGGGTTGCTTGTGCGCACTGACCTATATGATACACAACGACTTGATGAGCAGCAAGACAACCGCCCCTACCGCCGAGGCAACTGAGGCAAAGATGCCGCTTGTTGTGGTCGATTCGACCGCCGATGTGGTGGTCTACTACCCGCAATTCTCGCACATCGACCTGGTGTGCGGCACGATGCCCAGCCAGGACGACAAGCAGGTCACCTTCTGTGCCGAGGCTGCATTCACTCACGAGTTGCTCGAAGACTTTGCACACAGCAACATCGACGGCGACCATGTGAGCGGCGGCCAGCGCTACGCCGGTGCGCAGTGCAAGGACAACAGTGGCGCTTTCATCAGTTGGGACAACCACTGGGAATTTGTTCAGGGCGACTACAACCATGCGCTGAATCGTGCAGTTGCCAACGACGGCATGGGATTCGGGCAGGCGAGCATCATCCACAACGGAAGGCGTGTCCAGAAACTGTGGCGCAGCGGTGTGAACCACTATCGCGCCCTGTGCGAGAAAGGCGGGCAACTGTGCATCGTCGATTCGCGCCAGGCAGTCGAATATGCCGACTTTGTTGACATGCTTGAACATTATGATGTGACCGAAGCCCTTTACCTCGACATGGGTAGCGGATGGAACCATTCGTGGTGGCGTGAGGCCGATGGCACCGTGCGCGAGATACATCCCCGCATCGACAAAAGCCGTTATTGCACCAACTGGATTGTATTTTATAACTAGAGAATCTGGAAAAAACTCAAAAAAGTATAGACTAAAATGATCAAGATTGACACTAAGGCTGCGCTGGGCGCAGTGACCGAAAGAGACATTCAGGCCTTGCAACCCGCTGCCGAGGCTGCAGCACGCACATTGGCCGCCGGCGATGGAGCCGGCAACGACTTCCTGGGTTGGTTGCATCTGCCCAGTTCGATTGACGAGGCACAATTCAAGGCTGTTGAGGACTGCGCTGCACGCTTGCGTCAAGATTGCGAGTATGTGGTGGCTGTTGGCATCGGCGGCAGTTATCTGGGAGCCAAGGCTGTCATCGAGGCTCTCAATGACCAGTTTGCCGCCTACAAGGCATCGACAGGTGCTCGCATCCTGTTCGCCGGCAACAATATTGGCGAAGATTATCTGCATGACTTGATGGCACTGCTGCAAGGCCACAAGTGGGGCATTATTGTCATCAGCAAGAGCGGTACCACCACCGAGCCCGCTATCGCATTCCGCCTGCTCAAGGGACAACTGGAGCGCGAACTGGGCCGCGAATGGGCTGCACAGCACATTGTTGCCATCACCGATGCAGCGCGCGGTGCCCTGCGTGGATTGGCAACACAAGAGGGCTACGACACGTTTGTCATTCCCGACAATGTGGGTGGCCGTTTCTCGGTGCTAACTCCCGTAGGCTTGCTGCCCATCGCTGTGGCCGGATTTGACATCCGCAGCCTGGTTGCCGGTGCAGTGGACATGGAACAGAGTGGCGATGACATGATGCTCACTTATGCCCAGACACGCAATGCCCTCTACCAGAGTGGGAAAAAGATTGAGATACTAGTCAACTTTGAGCCTCGTCTGCACTATCTGGCCGAGTGGTGGAAACAACTCTACGGCGAGAGTGAAGGCAAGGATGGCAAGGGCATTTTCCCCGCCAGCGTCGACTTCACCACCGACCTGCACTCAATGGGTCAGTGGATTCAAGATGGCGAGCGCACCATCTTCGAGACTGTACTCACCGTCGAGCATCAGCACAACGAGGTAATTATTCCTGCTGACGATGCCGACTTGGATGGTCTGAACTACATCGCCGGCCGCCGCCTGGGCGACGTCAATCACAAGGCTGAACTGGGCACACGTCTGGCCCATGTCGACGGTGGTGTACCCAACCTGGTCATCAGCCTCCCCACCATTGACGAGCGCACCCTGGGCCAGCTCATCTACTTCTTTGAGAAGGCTTGCGGCATCAGCGGCTATATGCTCGGTGTCAACCCGTTCAACCAGCCTGGCGTTGAGGCTTACAAGAAAAACATGTTCGCCCTGCTGGGCAAGCCCGGCTACGAGCCCCAGACTGCCGAACTCCAGGCCCGTCTGTAAGCAACATACCAACCACTTCACTGCAGGGGAATTAAACAATTCTCCTGCAGTATTTTTACCTATTTATACAACCACTGACTGTCAAGGAATTTGATTTTCCTCCTGAAATAAGACTTAGCAAATTCACCTTGCTTGCGTAATTGAGCCACAGGACTATTAGGCCATCTATTACGCTCACTAATGCATGCTTCAGCAACCTGTTCTATAAATACATCTATGAATCCGTCAATTTGATCTCCATTTGCCTTTCTAAACTTCGTATAATAATCGCGTACACATCGCCGAAACCGAGGAAACTTCACTAACTCACTGAGCCACAATGGTGAACAATATTTCGGCACATTTTCATAGATGAAACAATCGGGACGATCTATATACCGATGGCTGAAAGCACTGCCAAAGTCCCATACTGGGCCGAATTTAATCTTTGCAGTATCTGCAGCATCACGAGAGAGCCAACAACTACCACTGAAAGCCTCACAATTATCCATCAATTCATTGACAAGATAAAACTTTGCCACAGCATCAATATCAACAAACTTTTCCCACTCAACACTCATAGTGTCACTTACACAGATAGCAGAATCAACCCTAGCCAACAACTGATTGATATACTCACGTTGCCATGCTTTTAGCGTTTTTGGGAAATGGTATTCAACAGAGATATTAATTCCCATACGGCTATTGACTGTTAGGCGCTGATAGGTATTCCAACCATCAATTTCAAGCAACCACCCACCTCGATCAATCCAATCATTATGCCTTGGCCATGACTTTACATTGATTCGATTTGGCTCAACACGAATCTGTTCAGTCAGCAAATACAATCCTTGATAATCATTGTTTAATACGAGTTCGACAGGTTTTACCTCAGGCGTATAATCCATGCCAACCCGCCTACTCAACTCAAAACCCAAGATTGTCGAAATCATTGCAAAGGGCACCGCGGCCTCACTAAGCAGAACAAAATGTTTGCTCTCATTAAGCCCGAGCATCGCAGAAGATTCTTCAAGTTTTATGCGATATGGTTTCTTTTCACTCCACTCCCACGTAGTATTGCCACGACCTTTAATTAAAATATCCCACTCCTTAGACACTCCATCAATTTGCATATTTGCTGACCTCCAGCGATCTTTCGAATCTACAGGCCTATTTGACTTGGTATCAATACGTAAAACAGGCAACGCACCTGACGGCTTAAAATCCGAGCTAGAGTGCTTTCCATCACAGCATGCCAATAGCAAAACCATTGCAAGCAGAAATGACGTTATGTTCAAGCGAAGAATCATTATGCCCGCAAAATTACAAAAAGTATTCAAACATAGCAGCCTAAAGTCCAGTTTTGCCTAATATTAAGAAAATAATTCTCCTCAACATGAGATTAGGTCACAACTTTTTAGTATCTTTGCAGTTTGAAAAATAGTCACTTACCGAATATGAAAAAGAATATCTTGCTGATTGGGGCAGTTGTTGCCGCGTTGGCCATGCCATCGTGCAATACTGCTGAGCATAAAGACGGTCAACAGACAACCGAACAGACCACCAGTGCTGGCAACACCCTCACTCCCTCTGGCGATGTACACAAGGACGCACAAGCCATTGCCGACATGATCATCAAGTCGTCACAACGCATGATGAATGGCGAGGTCAACCCCGAAGAAGACCAGAAACTTGCCGACCAAATCATCAAAGCGACCAATGACTATTACACGTCACTCAATCGTGGTGAAGAGTTCCAGGCGGCATTGAACGAGGCCACCGAGGCTGCTATCGACAGCCTGGGCGTTCTGCTTGGCAAGGGCACCAGATAAAGTACAAATAACAATTATAAAACTATTCAACCCACTCCCTACACACTGGTCAAACAGGAAGCGACATGGGCTGAATTCTTAATTATTAATTCTTAATTATTAATTCTAGAGATGAATATCCTCGAACTGAGCGAACAAGAGATAGTAAGAAGAAATAGTTTGAACACGATGCGCGAGATGGGCATTGATCCCTATCCTGCTGCCGAGTTCCCCGTCAATGCCTATAGCGATGACATCCGTGAGCAGTTCTGCGACGATGCCGAACCCCGCCAGGTGAGCATTGCCGGACGCATCATGAGCCGACGCATCATGGGCAAGGCATCGTTCATGGAGTTGCAGGACTCCAAGGGACGCATCCAGGTCTATGTGAATCGCGATGAGTTATGCCCCGACGAGAACAAGGACCTCTATAACGTCGTGTTCAAGAAGTTGCTCGACATGGGCGACTTTGTCGGTGTCACGGGCTTCGTGTTCCGCACCCAGACGGGCGAGATCAGCGTGCATGCCTTGACACTGAAGGTGCTGAGCAAGTCGCTGCGTCCACTCCCCGTGGTCAAGGTCAAGGATGGCGTAACCTATGATGCGTTTGATGACCCCGAGTTGCGCTATCGTCAGCGCTATGTCGACCTGGTGGTCAACGATGGTGTTAAGGACACCTTCCTCAAGCGCGCGCTAGTGGTCAAGACCATGCGACAAGTGCTGGATGATGCCGGCTACACCGAGGTCGAGACCCCCACACTGCAGAGCATTGCCGGCGGTGCCAGTGCCCGCCCGTTCATCACCCACTTCAATGCCCTGAATGTGGACATGTATATGCGCATTGCCACCGAACTCTATCTCAAGCGCCTGATTGTGGGTGGATTTGAGGGTGTTTACGAGATCGGCAAGAACTTCCGCAACGAGGGCATGGACCGCACACACAACCCCGAGTTCACCTGCATGGAGTTGTATGTGCAGTACAAGGATTACAACTGGATGATGTCGTTCACCGAACAGTTGCTCGAGAAGATTTGTATTGCCGTCAATGGCAAACCCGAGGCCGAATTTGATGGACACATCATCAGTTACAAGGCTCCCTACCGCCGTCTGCCCATCCTCGATGCCATCAAAGAGCAGACCGGCTATGACCTTAATGGCATGGACGAAGAGCAGATACGTGAAGTGTGCCACAAACTCAACATGGAGATTGACGACACCATGGGCAAGGGAAAACTCATTGACGAGATCTTTGGCGAGTTCTGCGAGGGGCACTATGTGCAACCCACGTTCATCATCGACTACCCTGTCGAGATGTCACCGCTGACCAAGATGCACCGCAGCAAGCCAGGCTTGACCGAGCGTTTTGAGTTGATGGTCAATGGCAAAGAGGTAGCCAATGCCTATAGCGAGTTGAACGACCCCATTGATCAGGAGGAGCGCTTCAAGGAGCAGATGCGATTGGCCGACAAGGGTGACGACGAGGCGATGATCATCGACCACGACTTCCTGCGTGCGTTGCAATATGGCATGCCTCCGACAAGCGGCATCGGCATCGGCATCGACCGCCTGACCATGTTCATGACAGGCAAGACCACCATTCAGGATGTCATTCTGTTCCCACAGATGCGTCCCGAGAAGGTTGCACGCCGCGATAAGGAGGAAGTCTTCACAGCACTGGGGATTTCCGCCGAGTGGGTGGCCCCCATCCAGAAGGCTGGTGTACTCACCTTGCAAGCATTGGCCGAAACCGAACGTCCGGGCAAACTGTTCCAAGACTTGCTTGATATCAACAAGAAGTACAAGTTGGGCTACAAGGCTCCCACGGCCGATGAGGTCAAGCAATGGGTCGAGCGTGCCCAGCAGGCTACCAGCCAAGAATAAACCTCTCACACTAAGATAATTGGATATGAAAAAACTCATCATCTTACTGGCACTGATCATGCCGATGCTCGCCATTGCGCAGGACATCGAGGGTACATGGAAGTTCCATCCCACCTATCAGTTCTCCACCGCTAGCGACCTGATTGATACTGAAAATCATGTCTATGCGTTGTCCAACGGTGCCATTGTATGTCTTGACAAGGCCAGTGGTCAGATTCAGGCTCTGTCACCCGCCACAGGGCTGAACGAAGCCAAGGTAAAAAGTATCTACTACAACTATGACAAGCATTACTTGCTCATTGCTTACACCAGCAGCAACATTGACCTGCTCTATGACGATGGGCACATTGTCAATATCAGCGCACTGGCCGATGCTGTAATGAACATCTCACGCAGCATCAATGATGTCTCATTTGCTGATGGAATAGTGTATGTAGCCACCAACTTTGGCTTAATCGTGATTGATGAGCAAAAGGAGAGTGTGATAGAATTTCGCAACTACAACAAGGCATTGACATCAGTTGCCCGAGTTGGCGAACATACAATTATCGCCTATGAAGGGAAACTTTTTGCAAGCAACAACCGACGCGAATTGCTTTCAGATTTCAATCCCTTGGACATCACTCTGGACAATGCCCGACTGCGTACTGCCACCGACAACACATTTTTCCTCCTCGGCGACAAAGCACTCAAGCGCTGCACAATGAGTATCAACGAGAAAGGTGATACCAGCTTTGTAGCAACAGATATTGTGGCAGCCACGCCTAACAACCTGCAACGCACCAGTGGTGGCTGGTTGGCAAATTTCCGCGCAAACAGCTTCTATTACACAATCAGCAATGATGGCAACTACACAGCGACAAAGGTGACTGGTAACAACACATCGCTCTATTCTAGCGCTCCCGACGGTGATGGCACTATCTGGCAGATTGACGGCAACGGCATTCATATCAAGGGCGCAACAAACTATTACAAACCTGGAGGCATCTATACCTACAATAATGCTTCGCCTGTCTGGTTTTATAGTTATTACAACACGATGAACGATAAGTTCTATATCACATCGTTTGACCAACGATATGCGTATAGTTCGGGTGCAAGGCCTATGTTTAAAGCATATCTACTATCATACGATGGCAATAATTGGACAGATGAGACACCAACTAAAATTCGTAATTTAATAGAATCAGGCCCGCTAGCATTAGTACCCTGGCACAACAACGCCCTGTTCTATGTTATCCGTGAGGGCGAAAACATGTTTCGTATTGTTGATGGCCAGGTCAACCATACCTTCCAAATGGGAGTCAACCTTCCTTATACAGGAAAACTCTATACCCCTCGTTTGGCTTTTGACAGCGAGGGTAACCTATGGATGTGTTCAACCCGCAGCTCGACGGCCCCCGCCAATATAGCTTGTATGCTCCCCAAGGAGAAAGTGATGAACGATACTATCACCAAGGATGACTGGATTGTGGTTTCAGTCCCTGGCATGAATATGCCTGGAGGTACATTCCAGAACCAAACCTTTTGTATCGGCAAGGGGGATGTCAAAGTGACACATGATGGCTATCAGGGTTCTTTGGCTTTCACATTGTGGCGCGGCACACCCGATGCTACCAATTCCACCGTTGAGTCGGTAAGGGTTTCAGATCCTGTTGACCAAAATGGCAAGGCTATTGATAAGTATAACAACTACCTCTACACGATGACCAATGACTCAACGGGTTACATATGGGTTGGTAGTAGCAATAGTCCAGTATTTTACTTCGACCCTGCAGAAGTTATAGAGAACGGTTTCAAGGTCACCAGACCGATAGTCAGCGACGGCGAGGACTCGCCATTCAATCTTGCAGTCAGTTACATCGCTACCGACTATCTCAACCGCAAGTGGATTGCAACAATTGAGAATGGACTGTATGTGACCAGTCCCGACGGTTCACGAGTTCTCAAGCACTTTGACGTTGACAATAGTCTATTGCCGTCATCCAAGGTCTACTCGGTTGTCGCATCACCCAACCGTGCCATTGTACTGACCGCCAATGGTGTGGTAGAGTTCGACATGACCGACATTCCCCAGGCCATCGACTACACAGCCGTCACGGCTGCACCGATGTTTGTCGAGCCTAGTTATACAGGCTTTGTCACCATCGGCCAGGTGGATGTGGGTGCGTGTGTGCGCATCACCGACCGCGACGGCAACATTGTGCGCGAATTTACCGCCACGAGCAACCAGGTGGCATGGGACACCTGTGACGAGACAGGTGAGCGCGTGCCCACTGGCGTCTACAGCATCTATGCCGGCCTCACCGCTGAGCAGTTGCCAGCCACACCCCAAGCAAGGGTCAAAATCATCAAATAAAGTTGTAGGTTGTCAGTTGTTGAGAACTGAAAACCTACAACTGACAACCGATGACAATTGAACCATGATTGACGTACACTCAGTTGAATTTTATGTCATAGCGTTTGTGGTGGCTATGGCCTTGATTACACTGCTCGTGGGGCAGAAGCATCATGGCGAAGCCACCACAAACATTGACACCTTTAACCTCATTCCATCGATGGCCGATGAGGCGGGTCTCCTGGCTATTGTCAGCGAAGATACTGACCGTGTAGCCATTACCCGCACCGGATTGCCCATCTTCGAGGGTGACACTATTATCCTGGTCAGCACCATCATCGATGACAAGTGGCACATCGAGGAGAAACGTGCCACCAAAGGCCGCGGCCCACATGTGGCAATGGATGGCTCGGCCGAACTGGCATTCCTCAAACCTGGCCGCTACCATGTGCGCTACGACAGCGAGGTCACAGGCCAGTGGTGCACATTCACTCACACTCACCGTCCAGGCAACACCACCCGCACCCAACTCAAGTACTGAAACCCCGCCTCTGCCAGCATCTAAAACTCATGCAGATTTTGCTGATGAGGCAGATGTACAATCAGTCAAATCGGCAAAATCTGCATAAGACTACGTCTCCAAGTCCCCCTTTAGGGGGATTTAGGGGGCTTACTGAATTACCTTGCGGGCGGTGCCGTCGCTCATGCGGATGATGGTCACACCATGATGGGTATCATCCACGCGCTGACCAGCCAGGTTGTAGCGTGCCACTTCGCGGGCATTGTCGCTACCCACGGTCGCCACACTCGAGTACGCCTGGTCATCAATGCGGAAGGCAGGACTCACCACCTGATCCATCCAGTTGCCCGAAGCGTCCTGCAGGCGGAAACGCAGATCGAACCACCCGTTCAGACCCTCGCCCGTCACACCAGCCAGCGAGCCACGATAGAAGTAGCCCCAGCCCGGCATCTGGTACAGTTCGGGAATCTCCTCAACAGCCAACTCATTCCAATCCTCAGTTCCGTAGGGTGCATATTCCACCGTTACCTCCACCGGCTGGCAATCGAACACTAAGTAATACTGATTATTATAAGTCTCGAGAATGGAATTGAAATCACCTGCAGTAAATTCTATAGTCCCTTCTTCTGATGTAGCAAAGCGATCAATGATGAAACCATCATTGTCCTTGAAATGTAGCATCATCATGGAGGGTGGTGTCATATCATTTTGATTCATGTCATAATGAAAAGTTGACTTATTCTTTCCTTGTAGGCCATCCACCTCTATGTTTGTGTTCAAAAATGTTCTTTCATATACTCCAAGTAGATTCATTGATTCTTCATCAATATCCTCCAACAATTCACCATTATAATACACAGTCTCTGTGGTGTGAGGGTTGTCACAATATCGAAGTTCTCCGTAGCGGCCAATGTAGTATATTTTGAAGTCTGTAATTGGGGCATCTCTCCAAGGAACGACGGTGTTTCTGACCAAAGCAGCATTGATGGGACAACTTGCTCCAAAATCTCCCACTTTTAATGAGGCTGGATACATAAACAATGGATGAGGCTGGAGTTTATCTAAGACTCTACCATTGTATAAAGCACTTAAGAAGCCAATACGATCTGCGGTTGTTTCTATGGGGTTTCCCAAGTTCAAGTAGTATTTTTCATTGTTGATGACTGCATATGGGGTGCAGAATACTTTGTTTTCTTCCGCGACAGTGTAGAATGAGAAATTCCCGTAATCAATTAATTCTGCATAATCAGCAAAGTCGGTCTCAATTACTGTTCTAAGTCTTGAGTCATTCTTGTCTTCGTAGGGTATATTCACATATGTCTTACGCATTGCGATGGGATCGGTTTTAATTTCGTTATAAAAAGTTCCATAAGCCCATTTCTCATTAAAAAAACCATCATAAATATGTGTTATTTGCGGCACTATACCTTGCCCCACCTTGTCAAGACCATATTTTGAATAAGCATATTCTTCTTCGTTGCAGTAATAATCTTCAGGGCTGTTCCTGATAACACCTATATTTACATCACTGGTAGAAAATGAACTACAATATAGTTCTGAGTCTGGCGAATCCTCTTTCATGCATATTCTATCTTGAAGATAGAGGTAATCTGTACTCACATCATTCACATAAAAGCAATAAAATGGCAGTGTACGATAGGCCGCTCCACCATTTTCATCTAAATCGCCATCAAAATCTGATAAGAGACTTGTTAAAACCCCATAACCTTTCTTAAATAGCATTGAATTTACAGCACATTTACACATATTCCCATCAACTGTATGAATCCATTCACCTGTTTCGTCATTTTGATGACCTAGACCGACCATGAATTGGTACCCGTCAGGGTTATAATTCTCTATGCTTATTTGATGAATTGCCTCTGATAATGAAATGGTCAGACTGGTGTCGTGGCTGAGTTCAACTTTTTCGTGTATAACATAATAGCATGTGAAGCCATTAATCGTATACATGATAACGTCATAAATTCCTGGAACGATGTCAAACACCGCCTGCTCTGTGACATTAAGTTGAGATTGAACTTGATTCCCTTCTGAAATTAAAATTATGTCTGCACCGAACATGTCAGCTAAATAGGGTTTGTCAGCGAAATCTACATTGACAGTAATACCAATATTGTTTCCGCCACTTGCAGTCAAACACTGTGTTTTAGGTGCAATGCTAGTTGCCCTTCCAATGTGTCTCATTACAAACTTTGCCGTGTCTACAACAGCAAAGGATGGAAGAGATGCACTGATTTCTGCTTTTGGCCGAGAACATGGTAGGGGATTGAATGATTGAGCCTGCGCTTGCAGGGACATGCCCAGCAGCATTGCGCACACGAGCGCGATGGCTCGAAGTAGTAGTTTTGGTGTCATAACTTTACGGTTTTGATGGGTAATAAAAAAATTGTCACCGCAAAATTACTACTTCCCGCCAGGGCAATGCAAGCGTTTGGGGCCGAAAGGTGGACGTTCTTGCAGGAACGCACCTTTTCGACCCATTTTTCGTGCGTTCTTGCAAGATTTGCCATAGATAACGCACCGCATACAGAATCATCGTGAGTAGCCGGTTTGGGGTCGAGCAGGATGTAACATAGACACCAAGGACAATGATTCATCTAATTAAAACATTGCCGTCAACCAACTGGCAAATGATGGTGTTACCGGCACTGTCAAGCAATGGGATAGGCTTCTGCTCCACAAAAAGGTCGGAGAGTTGATGATCGCTAACCATACTCATGTCGATATGGTGCCCTGTCAGTTCTCTGACCTCATGGTCATGGCTCTCAAGGATGCGGGTGCGTTCAAGCACCGGTTGGCTAGCAATAGCAGGAAATGCCGCAAACATCTGTAGCAAGGTTGATGTCTCGTCAAGCAAACGTGTTCGCACAAAACTCTTCAACTTTACATCCAACACCTCACCTAGGCCCTGCATCATAGCCGATGGTTTAAGTTGACCGAGTGACTCAACACAACGCATCGCATATTCACTCACCGATAGTCCTGTGCGTTGGAGAACAATGTGTTCATTGATGTCATAATGATTCGACAGAAAAAACCAACAATCAAACACGTCTCTGGCCGAGTTGCGTTCGCCCATGGCACAAAGTTTGTGGGCAAACATGTCTGGCATAGTCATCACCCTCATGTCTACGCCTCCCAAATTATGCAAACTATAGTGGTTGTCATACAACCGTTTGCTAACCTCGATTTTCAACATACGCTCGCCACGGCCATAATTTAAGACCAAGATGGGACCAAAATATTTGTTAGCCTCATCGTCAATGGTTCCGAAACGTTGCAGAATTTTTCGTAATTTAGACAGCACCAATTCTGCCTTATCAGGTGCCAACAGATTAAAGTCAAGGTCGGTCGAGAACCGTGGCAACCCGTGGAAAAACATTAGCGAAGTGCCTCCCTTAAATGCCATGATAGAAGACAAATCCCGGTCTTTGAATATCATCGCCAGGATTTGTGACATGTACAATTGATGTTTATTTCGATCCATTTTCAAATATTGTTTTGATGTGGTTGGCCAGCGCCTTGTTACAGTAAAGGGGTAGCAACGACATGACTTTGGCGCGGTTCAACGGACGTAGGTTATCAAAATAGCACTCCCCATGACTTAAATATACCATATCAAGAAATGCACGTTCGGGAGTTGCTATTGCCACGTTGTCGCGGCACTCAATGCCTCGATAATCTGCCCAAAGCGACCCTTCAATCTGCCGGTACTGTAATGAGCGACCATCAACAACAACCAGTCTATTGAGATAACTCACCGATGTGATGGTATCATCCCACTGAAATACAACACCTGCATGCTGAAGCACATACTCTAATGAGAGATAACTGGGTCGAAAAATTGAGCAAGCCAGTTCTGCTATGTTATATCCACGCTTTGTGTAGATGCCACGACGCGGATTAGCGAGCAACCCTGTCTTGACATAGTAATGGACCTGCGAAGTTAGCCGTGGCCCTTGAGCAACGCCCAGTAACATCGACAGCGACTGCATTGTAAATACTGTCCGATTGCTTGACAGAATAACTTCCTTAAAATTATTTCGCAAACTATTCATCGCAAATATTCTTATTATCAGTTCGCAAAATAACAACAAAAACTTGAATTGAACAAATTTTCAAAAAAAAAAAGAGATACAACCAATGAAGCATGCGTCTTCGTCACAAACCTTCGCCCGCTTTAGGGCGCATTGAGGGCGCAGGTGATGTCCCTTCTTTACACATCTTCATGTAGGTTGAGGGTGGGACACCTGTGGCGGCCTTGAAAAGTTTGGCGAAGTGCGAACGCGAGCCATAACCCACACTCTGGGCAATGCCCTCGACCGAAAAGTTGCCATAGTGCTCGCGGTCATTCATGCGGCGACAGGCCTCACGAATGCGATACTCGTTGAGCAGAACGGAGAAGGCTTGTCCCGTCTTGGTGTTGATGGTCTGTGAGACGTGGCTTTTCTTGGCTCCAATCAGTTCGGCCAACTGGTCGATGGTGAACTGCTCATCATAGATTTCCTTGCTGGTCTCCATCACACGCTTGATTTGCAGCCACAGTTCGTCCATCACATCATCGTCCATCTGGTTGTGGCTGTATTTGGGAGCCACAGGCGTTATCTCGGCCACCTGTTCGGTTTCGGCTTCCTGTCGTCTGGCATCCTCGGCGGCCAGCAATGCCTGGTTCTTATCGTAGAGTTGACGGTAGTTTTCCTGGATGCGTCGCCTATTAATATAGAGCAGCACAAGCAGCACCACTGCAATCAACGAGAAAGCACCGACTATCCAAAGAAAGCGTTGTTTAATCTGCTCCTTGTAGGTCAGTTCCTTGACCTCCGCGTTCATCTTGTCAATCTCGTGCAGAAAGCCAGCCTTCTCAAAGTTTTTCAGTTGTGACAGTGTCGCAACACTGTCTCGCTGCCGCAACCAGAGCAATTCATAGTAATCAGCCAGCTTGGGATTGTTCATTTTCTTGTATAGGTCGTGATAATAACCTAACGCATTGACATACCCGGTAGCCACACCGTTCTCCCGAGCCTCCCGACTGATGATGTCAATCTGGTCAAGTGCTTCATCATATCGACCAAGCTCCTCCAACAAGTGTAGTGTAATATTGTGTATGATTGCATCCCATTGAGCCCGTTGTTTGGCCGAGATTTGATTGAGGTGTGGCACATCGGGCAATTGCTTGAATGCATTAAGCGATTGCTGCAGATCATTGCCCGCAAAGCCGATCAGGCCTTTGCAGAACTGCTTGCCGTAGGCATGAAATTCAACCGTATCAGGTATAGCCAGTTGCTCGTATTGGTGCGCAAATTTTGCAACTTCATTGCGATTTTCTTCGGCAATCAGAACATCTGAGATGGATATTAAAATCGTGTGTAACAGGTTCCAGTCTTTTGTGCGAAAAGAAGCGCTGAATGCCTCGCGATATAGCTCCAAACATTTCTCGTGCTGCGGACTACTGTGAAAGATGTCATTGAAAAGGTATAAGTTGCCCAAGCTGTAATCAATGTATGGCAACAGAGAATCTATGTGGTGCTTCAGTGCGAGGTCACGAGCTCTGAGCATGTAGGTGTGGGCTTTGAAAGCGTCGTAATAGACACCCGTATACATCACACCTATGTCATGAATGGCCGATACGCACTGTTCCAGTTCCTTGCCCTGGGTCGCATGGGAGCCGTAGCGATTAGCCACAATACTGAAGCACAGGAACATACTATCTGGCAAACCTTTGTGTTCAAATTGATGCCCCATCTGCATCAGGGTGGCGGTAGGCAGTTTCTCCCACTGACGACGGTTATTGAGAAACGTCACATCCCCGGCCACCACAGCCAGCGCGCACACCAGTAGCATCACCGCCACTAATGCCCCACGCCGAGTAGCCATTATGTTGCCTCTATGTTTCATCGTTCTATTCTCTCACCCGATCAAGTGAAGCAATTTATGAAAAGAATGCTGCGCTAACTATGTATTTCATCCCACTTAGCGCAGTGGTTCGTTTGCTAAATCACTGCGCTAAGATTGTGTCAGTTGTTCGAGTTGTTTTATTCAAAAAAATCTGGCGGTATCTGCATGAAATCTGCAGGATAACATATCTGTAAAATCTGCAAGATCTGCATGAGGTAGAAAATCCGCGTAATCAGCGTGAGAAAAATGCCTATTTCTCCCAGGGGTAGAGGCCTTGGGTCTCGGACTTGATGATGACGGGCATGCCCACGTAGGCGTATTTCTCCTTGAGGGTGATGATGTCCTGGTCGCGCAGGCGGATGCAGCCCTCACTGGCACGGCCGGGCACCGAGTTCTCGTTGTTGGTGCTGCCGTGGATGCCGATGCCGCTATGCCCTGGGGTGAGCAGACGCAAGAACCAGTGGCCGTAGGCCTTGATGTTGCCGCGCCCGTCCTTGAAGTCGTGCCGCCAGGTGCTTGCGTCCTGGATGGCGGTGATTTTAAATGGCTTGCCCTGAGGCGACTCGGGGGTGCGCATGTCACCTTTGCGCTGCTTGTCGCCCTTGTTCTTGCTCAGGCAGCAGGGATACTCGGCCAGCAGGGTCGAGTCCTTGCTGTAGACACGCAGGTTGAGGTCTTTCTTAGAGATGACAATGAACGAGCCATTGCCCTTCGACTTGGATGCAGTGCTCTTGGTTGTAGTCTTTGTGGTCCGGGCGGTCTTGCGTGCCGCTGCCTTCTTTTGTGCTGTGGCTTGTGTGCTCAGTCCCATGGCGAGCACACACACCATCAGCAACGATAATGCTTTCTTCATCATTCGTTAGAATTAGTTTCTAGAGTCTCTAGATTTTCTAGATTATCTAGAGATTCTAGATTTTCAATAAACTTAATAGAGCATGTTGAGGACGTTGTTGTACTGGTACTGGCTGTTGAAGCCTTGCCGCATGAGCAACTGAATGTTGCTCATCACCTCGTCCAGATAGGGAATAGTCGGTGTGGTAGCATTCTTCTGCCCTTTCTCGTAGGCCTTGTAGTATCCCAACTTCTTGAAAGCCTTCTGGAAGTCCTTGTAGGCCTCGCTCTCGCTGCCCTGAGTGGCCCAACGCAGTTGCTCGAAGTTGCGCTTCTGCTTCTCGAGCATCTCGCGGATTTCCTGTGAGTACTTGCCGTAGTTCTGCACCAAGTCCTTGCGCTTGATCACATCCTTGGTCTCCATAGCGTCAAACTTGGCCAAAGCCTGCTCGACTTCAAGTTTGTCATACTGATTGTCCAGCACAGGCACGATCTCTTCCTTGTAGATGAGTTCATCACGATCCTCTACCGTGGCTTGACGCGTCTTGTTGGCGAGTTTGATGCCTTTTTCCTGCTCCTTCTTGAGCCGCTCCAGGTCTTTAATTTGTTCTTTCAAGGCCTTGACCACAGCATTGGCGCTGTCAAGTTTGCCCTTGTAGAAGGCGATGTCACTGTCCAGGATGGCGATAGAGTCTTGCATGTCGAGCACCAAGTCTTCTTGCAACTTGATGTCGTTCTCCAGTTTGGTCAAATTGCTGACCTGGGTGGTGGCTGTAGTCTGTGCTGTCACTGCCATGACCATCAGGGCCAACAGGGCCAGCGTGAGTGTTACTCGTTTCATTATTATCGTTTTTTAGGTTTATATAACCTTGGCTATACTTGGCAATACACAAGCATGCTAGTCATTGCGCTCGTTTGCTCAAGGTTTGGGAAATCTTACAGGAATAGTTATTGTGCTCTCAACGGGCTCATCATTGAAGGTGGCCGGCTCAAACTTTGGCAACTTGTGACAGATGTCCAGCGCCTTCTTGTCGAGTTTGGCGTTATAGCCCTTGCTGACCACGGCTTTTGTCACTTTGCCCGCACGGTCAACGGTGACATCGACCATCACGCTCACCGGAGCCTTGCTGCTGTTCCAGCCCGTCTTTTTGTAGATGTACTCGCGCAAGGCATCCATGCCACCCGGGAACTGCGGCTCGACCAGCCCATCATCCGCGGTAATCTCGCGCTCGGTGATCGTGACCTTTCCTGCCTGTGCCACAGCCTGGTTGTAGTTCTTGAGATACTCGGCTGTCTCGTCGCGCATGGCACGCACCTGGGCATTGTCGGGATTCAGTTCGAGCGACTTGTCATAGTCGGCTATCGCACCCTCCAGGTCGCCCTGCTCCGAGCGGATGGCACCCCGGTTGCGATAGTAAGATGCCTGTCGGTTGTCATCGGCAATCGCCTTGTCAATCTCTTGCATCGCCGTGATGGTATCGCCCAAGCCGATGAGTGCAAAGAATCGGTTGCTATGCACCCATGCGCGTGTCGTGGTGTTGACATCATCGATGAGTTCAGCTGCCCGGCTCAGTGCGGCATCGGCTTCGTTGAGGCGCTCCAACTCCAGCAGCGATGCGCCCTTGTAGGCCAGTGCAATGCCGTTGTCGGCATTGGCTGCCAGAGCCTCGTCCATCCACTGGATGGCCTCTTGATAGTTCTGCTTGTCGTATGCCACCATGCCCTTGTCGAGCGCGGTGGGCTTCTTGCGAGGCACCCTCGCCATAGCCGTGCTCGCCGTCAGCGCAGCCAACAGCAACACGATAATTGTCAATCTTGTCTTCATAGTCTTCATTGATTTTTGGTACATTTGGGGGCAAAGGTAATACTTTTAATTGAAAATTGAAATCGAAAGTTGAGAATTTTCCATTTTATTGCCGGAAAAACGCCACAAAAAATGGGAGGATGCTCATCGGCACCCTCCCATGATATTCAAAGAAGCCTTTCTCGATGTTCGAGTATTCGAACAATCGTAGTTTACTTCTCGCGGAAGAAGAGGTTGATCATCGTGCCCGACAGATTCCACTTCTCGCGGATTTTGTTCTCGAGATAGCGCTTGTAGGGGTCACGAATCCACTGCGGCAGGTTGCAGAAGAAGATGAACGTGGGCACCTTGGCACCCTTGAGCATGGTCACATACTTGATCTTGACAAACTTGCCCTTGACTGCGGGTGGTGGCGATGCCGTGATGACCTCTTGCATGTAGTTGTTGAGTTGCGAGGTGGGGATGATAATCTTCTGGTTCTTGTAGACCTCGATGGCGGTCTCGAGCACACGATAGATGCGTTGCTTGGTCAGCGCCGAGCCGAAGATGATGGGGAAATCGGTGAACGGAGCCAGACGATCGCGTATGGCATTCTCCATCGTATCAATCGACCGCTGCGTCTTGTACTCGGCAATGTCCCACTTGTTGACCAGCACGACCAGACCCTTGCGGTTCTTCTGGATGATGGAGAAGATGTTGACGTCTTGCGCCTCGATGCCGCGAGTGGCGTCGATGAGCAGGATGCACACGTCGCTGTTCTCGATGGCGCGGATGGATCGCAACACCGAGTAGTACTCGATGTCCTCGTTCACCTTGTTCTTCTTGCGGATGCCGGCGGTGTCGACCAGA
>Ga0256407_10003772_pt1 | contig 26358 bp, 23 predicted proteins | sample RumenRJG_04DNA_FD_193489 | JGI IMG/M metagenome (GOLD analysis project Ga0256407, IMG submission 193489) | Bovine rumen microbial communities from Lethbridge, Alberta, Canada - RJG_04 | ecosystem: Host-associated > Mammals > Digestive system > Stomach > Rumen | place: Canada: Alberta... | reverse complement strand
CGGTTTCGTAAGCTGCTGCCCTATCACGCATTTTCCGGCAGAACTGCAGGCGAGCATTCCACTGTAAGATCGGCACTGCGTGTAGATTTTCACTCCCACTGTGTGGCATTACAGTGTATAAGCGAGCCGTTGCAGTTCCGGAAAATGCTCGTCTTACAGAAACGTCCTGCCACGGATGGCAGGGCGAGTGAACAACGCTCCACGGATGGAGCGTGTGAACGGTTTCGTAAGCTGCTGCCCTATCACGCATTTTCCGGCAGAACTGCAGGCGAGCATTCCACTGTAAGGCCACACAGTGGGAGTGAAATCTTTTGAAGGCGCAAAAAAAATCCCCGCAGCAAACACTGCCGCGGAGATTTAGAACATCTAAAAGCAATATCGATCAGTTGTTGATGAGCTTGTCGTTCTCGTTGTTCCAGCTGTAGAGCTTTCTGATCTCTGCTCCGACTTCCTCTGAAGGATGAGAAGCTGCCTTCTTCTTCATAGCCTGGAAGTGGATCTGACCGTTCTTCATATCCTGGATGAACTCGGAAGCGAATGTTCCGTCCTGGATATCGGAAAGAACCTTCTTCATAGCCTTCTTTGTCTCATCTGTGATGATCTTAGGTCCTGTTACATAATCACCGTACTCAGCTGTGTTGGATACGGAGTAACGCATTCCTGCGAAACCTGACTGGTAGATAAGATCAACGATGAGCTTCATCTCGTGGATGCACTCGAAGTATGCGTTTCTGGGATCGTAACCTGCTTCAACAAGTGTCTCGAAACCAGCCTGCATAAGAGCGCTTACACCACCGCAAAGAACTGCCTGCTCACCGAAAAGGTCTGTCTCGGTCTCAACCTTGAATGTTGTCTCAAGGATACCTGCACGTGATCCGCCGATACCTGCACCGTAAGCAAGAGCCTTCTCAAGAGCCTTGCCTGTAGCATCCTGCTGAACAGCTACGAGACAGGGAGTTCCCTTACCTGCCTGGTACTCGGAACGAACAGTATGTCCGGGAGCCTTGGGTGCGATCATTGTTACGTCAACATCAGCGGGGGGCTTGATAAGGCTGTAGTTGATGTTGAAACCGTGTGCGAACATAAGCATATCGCCGGCCTTGAGATTAGGAGCGATAGACTCCTTATACATATCAGCCTGCTTCTCATCAGGAGTAAGGATCATGATAACGTCAGCCAGCTTTGCAGCCTCAGCTGTCTCATAAACCTTAAGTCCCTGCTCCTCGGCTTTAGCCCATGACTTGGAATCCTTGCGGAGTCCTACGAATACATCCAATCCTGACTCTTTAAGATTGAGAGCGTGTGCGTGTCCCTGGCTGCCGTAACCAATAATGGCAATTTTCTTGCCTTTCAGTGCGTCGAGATTGCAGTCTTCCTGGTAATAAATCTTGTTTGCCATTGTTACATTTTCCTCCTTGTGGAATTTGAATTATATTATAACAGCCTGTTCAGGGATCGTTAGTTGCGGTTCCTTACCTGCCATTATTCACATTGTCAATTATCAAGCCATACTACGTCCTTGTCGCCTCTGGTAAGTCCGGTGATACCGGTCCTTGCGAGCTCCAAGATCGTATATCCTTCGAGAAGTCCGAGGAATGCCTGGATCTTGTTCTGATTTCCGGTGATCTCAATGATCATCGAAGTAGTGCTGACGTCGATTATATTTGCACGGAATACGTTAGCGACTGCGATAAGTCCCTCACGGGATTTGTCGGTAACTTCAACTTTGATAAGACAAAGCTCTCTGTAAACGGACTCATAGGTTTCAAGCACCTTGATATTCCTTACATCTACAAGCTTTGCCACCTGCTTCTCGATCTGCTCGAGTATATCATCATCACCGCTTGTTACAATGGTGATACGGGTATAACGCGGATCTGCAGTCACACCTGCAGTGATACTTTCGATATTATATCCTCTCCTGGAGAAAAGACCCGAGATCCTGCTGAGAACACCTGATGTGTTATCAACAAGAAGCTGAAATACTTTTTTATTGGTTTCCACAGCCATAGTCCGTGACGCCTCACTTAATAGTTTTTGAAAAGATAAGAGCTAGTATAGCAGAAAAAATCCATGTTGCAAAGAATAAATACTAGTCCTCAAGACACTTCTGCAATGCAAGGGTCCCTGTTCGCGCTACTTCCACTATCCTTACCTGTGCAAGCATGCTTATAAGAAGCTGGATCTTCTCCGGTGAATCACAGATCTGGATCATCATAAGAGATTCGGACATATCCACTATCTCCGCTCCCATGACCTCACAGGTCTCCATGATCTCACGGCGGTTTGCCTTGGTATATTTTACCTTTATGAGCATAAGCTCTCTTGTAACAGCCTTGTTCTCATCAAAGGTACGCACCTTGATTACATCCAGCTTTTTATTGAGCTGCTTCTCTATCTGCTCCAGAGTACGGGGTGAACCGTCACTGAGTATCGTCATCATGGATGTCTCGTGATTGTCCGTCTCACCCACTGCAAGAGAATTTATATTGAAGCCTCTTCTCGAAAAAAGGCCTGCCACTTTCCAGAGTACACCTGTCCTGTTTTCAACAAGAACCGAAAAAATCCTTTTCATATCCGCACCCTTTCTTAAACAAGATCCATAGGATCGATATTGCATTCAACCAGATAGGACTCGTCTTCCTTAAGGAAGGTCTCGATCTTATCATCAATACCCTTCATGTCCTTTATCAGCATATATTTCATACCATAAGCCTTGGCGATATGATCCAGGGCAGGAGTCGTACCTATATCTACCATAGAGTATCTGTCCTTAAGGGAGAAGTGCTGATACTGTCTTACCATTCCCAGATAGCTGTTACGCATTACGATGATCTTAACGTGAATATCGTACTGACACAGTGTAGCAAGTTCCATCATGGACATCTGGAAAGCTCCGTCACCGCATACGGCAACCACCTGTCTTGAAGGTACCGCAAGCTTTGCCCCCATAGCTGCGGGAATGGAATAACCCATGGTCCCCATTCCGCCGCTGGTAAGGAATCTTCCGTTCCTTACTATATGATTCCTGCATGACCAGATCTGATTCTGTCCTACATCCGCAACATATACCGCATCATCCTTCATCTTCTCGGAAAGTTTTCTGACGAAGAGCGCCGGATCCACGAAACCCGGGTGCTCGGGGCGGATCACCTTAAGATCCTTGCGATATCCCTCAAGCTCTTTTATCCATGCGGCATATGAACCGTCTATCTCATATTCGGTCATATCCTGAAGGATATGTTTTGCATCACCTACGATGGGGATGGCCGCGCCGGCATTCTTGCCGATCTCCGCAGGATCCACATCTATATGAACGAGCACCGTATTTTCCGTAAGCACTTCCGGCTGGTTGACAGCACGGTCTGCCACTCTTGCTCCCAGCATGATTATCATGTCAGCTTCACGCATGGCACGGTTTGCTGCCGGTGCACCGTTATTTCCGACCATTCCGAAATAAAGAGGATGCTCGGTAGGAAGTACGCCTATACCCATCATGGTAGATACTACGGGAATGCTGTATTCCTCCGCGAACTCACGAAGCTCCTTTACGGCATTGCAGAGGTGGACTCCTCCGCCCGCACAGATAAGCGGTTTACGGGCTTTCTCAAGCTCTTTGATCACCTTCTTGATCTGAAGAGCGTTTCCCTTGATGGTAGGCTTGTAAGTACGAAGCTTAACCTCCTTGGGATATTCGAAATTCCTGATCTCAGCCTGCTGAACATCAATGGGGAAATCGATAAGTACCGGTCCTCGTCTGCCTGAATTGGCAATATAAAATGCTTCCTTAACTACCTCGGGAATCTCCTTGGGATCTTTTATCAGATAAGAATATTTAACAAAGCTTTCAACCGCTCCCGTGATATCTGCTTCCTGGAAAACATCGGAACCGATAAGTTCGGAATTGACCTGACCCGTTATACAGATCATTGGAATGGAATCTGCAAAAGCAGTAGCGATACCGGTGATCAGATTGGTAGCGCCTGGGCCTGATGTTACCGCACATACGGCAGCCTCCCCCGTCATCCTGGCCATACCGCTGGCAGCATGAGCCGCACTCTGTTCCGTTCTGATAAGGACGGACTTTATATCTGACTGATAAATGGCATCATAAAAAGGGCAGATAGCCACACCCGGATAGCCGAATACATATTTTACATTTTCCTGTTCAAGGCATTTGATCATCGCCTCTGCGCCGTTCATACTTACACCTCCGCGTGCCTCAGACTTGCATCGATAAAGCACTTATGTTAAATTTAGCCTGTTTCCAAACCAATATAAAAGGACGATTAAAATGAATAAAAGATCACTCTTGATATTACTTGTTATATGCTGCATTTCACTTGCTGCCTGCTCCGGTAAGAGCGATAAGGTAACGGATGAATATGTTAAGAATATGCAGACTTTTTCGTCGAATGTAGAGATACTGTCGGTATCCATCAATTCCATTGATGCCTCATCCGAAACGGCATCCGCAGATCTGCTCACATATCTTGATTATATGGATCAGACCTTTACTCAGATGGCTTCACTGGAAGTCCCCGAGAATATCCCCGATGCATCCGTACTTGCATCCAATGCCGCAACAGCGATGCATGATTCCGTAACACTCTATCACGAGGTTTACGGTGCCGAGATCTTCGACGGTGATCTGGAGCTCAAAGCCAAAGCCAGGTATGATCATGCTTTCTCATGCGTGGCAGAACTCGGTAAATTATTACGTAACGAAGAGTATATCATTCCCGTTGATACTGCCGGCGCGGATCTTACATCACCCGATCTTGCTGATCCCGCATCTTCCGTATCGGAAGATATGTCCGTATCGGATAACGATCCCGAATAAATCATCAGACGGCTTTATCATTTGATGATATCTCGTCTTCATCCTCATCATCGGTGAGATCCTCTTCCGAGAATTCCACCAGATTAGCTTCATTCTTTCTGGTATGGCGCATCACCATTCTCATCTTCTCAATGATATCCGAATATTTTGTCGAATGGAAATCGGGAACAGCTTTTAAGTAATTGGTCTCCATCTCCACAAAGAGCTTGTTGACGCCCTTGATCTTAATGAGCATCTTCTCTCCCTGCTTGACTATACGGAACTTTTTAAAATAATCCTTTTTCTCGTTTACCCTGTCGAACTGCTTATCCATATATTTATCTATGGAATCATACAGTTCTTTGCACTTCCTGTTGAGATTGCACATCCCTATGGTCGTGAACACAGCGTCCGAAAGGAATATGCCCCAGGCCGCGATGGCCGCATAATATCTTGTCCCGGGACTTAACGATAACAGCATATGCATCACAGCAGGGTGAAGGATCTTTATCAGGAAAAGGATCGCCAATCCGAAGAATATCCCCGAGATAACGCTTATCCTGCCGTTGATATTAAGAGGATAATAGCTGTAATCCCAATATCTCGCATGAAACACTTTTTCAAGTGCCCAGCTGGTGACATATTCTATGGCACACACCGACAGACTTGATATGATTATTATCTTAAGTGGTGACTCTATGCCATGAAGCAGATAAAGGTTTACGACCGAGACAACTCCGTATATCGGACAATAGGGACCTATAAAGCATCCCCTGTTCATGAACTTACCCTGCTCTGCCAAAGAGAATATGGATGACTCGTAAGCCCATCCGATAAATCCGTATATCAGCAATACACAGGTAAGAGTAGAAAAATCCATGCCGCATATTACAAAAGGCGACCATGATACTTCAGCAAATCTCATCCCGACACCTCACTGTTGGAAATCATTGTTTACATAATTTATTTCCAAAGGATAAAACAAAACTGCATTTTAGTCAATCCGGGCTATGATCAGACTCTCCAGGGAAGCTTCCCCCGGATAGTCTCCCCCGTTGCGCAGAGCTTATCGGCTATACAGAGTATGGCACCTTCCTTAGTCCTGGGATGGTTAGGTGTTAATGGAAACATATGATGTATTATCATATCTGCTTCCACTCTGCTTAATACGAAATCCTCTTTAGCCTTGTTATAGGCTTTCCTCGGATGAGTAAAACCATGGATCATATTCGCTGCCGACTTCTCATGCCAGTCATAAAGGAAATAATCATGTAACAGCGCCCCTCTGATAAGAGCTTCCTCATCCACATCAATTCCAAACTTTATGGCGATGAAGTATGCTGTCTCCGCAACATGGATACAGTGTTCTCTCACTGTGGTATCACCGTGCTGTATGAAATTGGTCATACTGTCGAACCTTGAATCCAGCCTTATTTCAGACAGTATCCTGCGAAATATCTTTTCCTCATCGTGAGGCAGTCTTTTTATCCCGATATTATCTAAATTCATTCTCAGTCATTCTTCCTTAATGCGATCTCGCCACACTTCTTGTAGATGGAACCCTCGGGGATCACACCTCTTACACAGGAAGTGGGATATATGCTCGTATGTCTTCCGATAACGGTTCCCGGATTGAGAACGGAGTTGCATCCTACCTCAACATAGTCACCGAGCATCGCTCCAAACTTTTTAAGGCCTGTTGCGATCTGCTCATCTTCATCCTTAACAACCACAAGGGTCTTGTCACTCTTAACATTGGATGTGATGGAACCTGCGCCCATATGTGACTTGTATCCGAGAATGGAATCGCCCACGTAATTATAGTGAGGAACCTGAACATTATTAAAAAGGATGACGTTCTTAAGCTCGGTGGAATTACCTACAACGCAGTTCTTTCCGACGATGGCCTTGCCTCTTACGAAAGCGCAGTGTCTGATCTCTGCCTCTTCATCAACGATGAGAGGTCCGTTTAAACATGCGGTGGGCGCAACCTTTGCGCTCTTTGCAACCCAGATATCTTCTCCCCTTTTTTCAAACTTATCGGGATCAAGTGTATTCCCAAGCTCTTTGATGAAGTCTCCTATCATAGCCAGTGCTTCCCAGGGATATGTTACCTTCTGCAAAAGCGGTGCGGCGATGGTCTGTGTAAGATCATAAAGGTTTTCAATTTTTGCTCTTTCCATTTTTCAGTCTCCTTTAAGATTGACTTTTCCCTTTTTTATAATATGCGGATGCATAATCAAAACACTTTCTCAGCTGCGGTCCGTTGGATAAGACTTTTACCTTCTCGGTATATCTGGTAACAAAGTCATTAAGCTTTTTAGAATATTCTTCTTTGCTTATGGATCCGTCAGCCACTCCGGACAATCCCATCTCCCAGCTGGCAGTCAGCTTGGGATTGAGCATGGAACCGATAGAATATCTGACAACATCAAATACCATTTCGCCTTTTAGCGTGGGCGTTATGATCTGTGTCTTCTTGTTAAGTGACAGATAGTCTATACGGAAGAGCTTCTCCAGAATACCTGCTCTGGTAGCACTGGTACCGATACCTGATCCCTTTATCATTGCGCGCATCTCTTCGTCCTCGATCAGCTGTCCCGCATTTTCCATCGCAAGTATCAGTGAACCCGAATTATAGCGCTTGGGCGGTGATGTCTCACCCTCTTTGATGCCAAGTCCGGTACACTCAACTTCCGCGCCTTTCTTAAGTGTCTCAAGAACTTTTAAGAACTCGGGACCGCAGACAAATTCTTCTTCCGAATCATTCTTTTTATCATTTTCGGGATCGTCGGCATTTTCGTTCTTACCCTTTTCGGAGGCATTAGTCTTATCCTTGTCCTTATCTTTGAAGAAGCTGTACTTCATCACTTTCTGAAATCCTTCATCTTCAAGGACTTTAAAGCTTGTAAAAAATGTTTCGACCTTTTCTTTGCCCATTCCGATCTGAAGAGCCACCTTCTTCCATACTGCCGGAGGATAGAAGATCGCAAGGAATCTCCTTACTATGGTCTCGTAAACTTTAGCTGCCACGGGAGACAGAGAAGCCAGATTCTGGAACCCCTGACCTGTGGGGATAATGGCATAGTGGTCGGTTATCTGCTTATCATTGACATATCTTGTCTTTGCTATATTTTTCCACGCATCACCCTTTAGCACGTCGGATGCGATATCCGCACATACGGGATAGTTTGTAAGTCCCTTTATATTCTGACTTATCACCTTTGAAACCGCTGTAGACAGAACTCTGGCATCGGTTCTTGGATAGGTTGTCAGTTTCTTTTCATATAATTCCTGAGCGATCTTAAGAGTATCGTCCGGAGATATCTTGAAAAACCTGGAACATGTATTTTGAAGTTCGGCCAGATTAAACAAAAGCGGCGGGTTCTTCTTTTCGGTTTTCTTCTCCGTCTTTATGATATGTCCCTTACTGCCGCCTGCAGTATCCGGATCGCTTTTGATCTTCTCTATAAGAGCATTGGCGCTCTCTTCCTTAAGGAATCCGTTCTCTTTGTATAAAAGCGGTGAGTCTGCATATTCGGAGCCTTCGACCGCTCTCCACTCAGCCTCGGCATTCTGACCTCCCAGATTAAAATTGCCGATGACGCGGTAAAACGGAGTCTTACTAAACTGCCTGATCTCTCTTTCTCTGAGCACCACCATTCCCAATACACAGGTCATGACACGACCGACAGAGATCACGGCCTTATCTGCTTTGAGATAATTCTTAACATTGGGTCCGTATTTTATTGTTAAGGCACGTGAAAAATTGATACCCATCAGATAATCTTCCTGGGCACGAAGATAAGCCGCATCACTGAGCGCATCATAAGCCGATATATCCTTGGCTTCTCTGATACCTCTCAGTATCTCCTCTTCCGTCTGTGAATCGATCCAGACTCTCTTCTGCTCTTTTCCCTGTACGTGGGCTTCCTGAGCAACAAGTCTGTAGATATATTCTCCTTCACGTCCGGAGTCGGTGCAGACATATATGGTCTTTACATCGGGTCTGTTAAGAAGTGAGCTTACTATCTTGAACTGCTTTGCCGAAGCAGGGATGATCTCGTATTTGAATTCATCCGGGATAAAAGGAATAGTATCAAAGCTCCATCTCTTAAGCTCCGGTTTGTATACCTCGGGATAGCTCATTGTAACAAGGTGACCAACGCACCATGTCACAATGGCTTCATCACATTCGAGGTATCCGTCGCCTCGCTTCATATTGTATTTGAGAGCCTTGGCAAACTCCTGGGCAACAGAAGGCTTTTCGGCTATAAACAGGGATTTCTCAGCCATCTTAGAGATCCTCTGTTGCTATGAGCCTGATGTTACCTTCAAGGTCCGATGATTTTTTTAGATCATCTGAAAATGTTCCCGCACTGAAAACGAAGATATGATCGGGGTGCAGTGAGGCACTCTTGATCAGTCTGTAGTATTCGTCCATATCGGACACCTGCATTTCACCTTTATCCCATCTGCAGAAGCCGATAAGAGAATCTTCTTCATCATTCTGCATGATGATGTCTATATCTCCGTCCTTACCGGGCCACTCTCCGGATGATGTAACCTCAATAGGAAGTGCATGACGTGAACTTAAGATATCAAGATATTCGGAGCAGACCCTCCTGAAATTACCCTTGAAGATCTCGGATAATCCGGGTGAAACTATATTCTCATAAAAATCCTCTGCATTCATCATCTCAAGAGCAGATGCATTGGAATATAAAAATCTGAAATAGAAGATGAGCAAACGCACGGGAATACGATATATTCCCTTCCTTGCGTTTATTGATGATGCACCGTCAAAGGGGAACACCTTGGTTGCAAGTCCCATCTCCATAAGGCTCTTAAGATATACACTTATCTTAGCTCTCGCATATCCCGTGTGCTTATGCAGATCATTCAACTTGCAGACATCCGTCGCAAGGCAGTTCAGTATGGTGCAGTAAACATGGGTCTCCCTCAGCTCATCCGACACCACGCGCATGCCCTCTTCCTTAAGAGGAGCTCCGTCTGCCAGAAATGTCGAAATGATATTGCTCTTCAGATCTTTTTCATCGGAAAAATATTTCCAGTAAGCAGGTATACCGCCAAGTATGCCATATACCTCCATACACTGCTTGGTAGAATATTTCGAAAAATAATTAACACAGTCAAGGAAGCACAACTCCGGGATCTTGAAGAATCCGTTTAAAGACATAGCGTACTTACCGATCCTGGGAACAAGATCATTCTCCACAAAACTGATGGAGGACGACAAAAGTACGCAGAAGATCTGCGTATCCGAAGCATTGATAAAATTCACAAGCTGTTCCATGAAATCGGGAGAATATCTTATTATGTTCTGGAATTCATCGATGGCAAGGATCTTCTTACCGCCGCCTGCGGAGATGAGTCTGCCTAATATATCAGTATATGAAGGCACTTCCTGCATCTCCGGATCAACAGCATCTCCTCCGCACTCTCTGTTCCAGATGATTCTCTCTTCCTCATCGGAGCAGGGTCTGGCCAGAAAATACGTAAGATCCTTTTTTTCCGCAAATCGCTTAAGGAGCGTGGTTTTGCCCACGCCCCTGTAACCATACATAACTATTATTCTGCTTCCGTCCTGACTGTAGCTTTCCTCAAGATAGGAAAGTTCTTTTTTACGGCCTGCAAACACTTATAAATCCTCTCTTATTTTGCCTCAATAAATCCCTGTGCCTTAAGAAGCTCTGCGCAAAGAACAGCGCCGCCTGCAGCACCTCTGAGTGTGTTATGTGCAAGACCTACGAACTTCCAGTCATAAACAGTATCTTCTCTGAGACGGCCAACGCTTACGCCCATACCTCTCTCATAGTTAACATCAAGTGTTACCTGAGGTCTGTTGTCCTCTTCAAGGTACTGTATGAACTGCTTGGGAGCGCTGGGAAGACCTAACTTCTGAGGCTCTCCGGAGAAGTTAACCATCTTCTCGATAAGCTGTTCCTTAGTAGCCTTATTCTTAAGCTTTACAAATACAGAAGCTGTATGTCCGTTAAGAACCGGTACTCTGATGCACTGGCTTGTGATAACGGGTCCTTCTGCGGGAACGATCACGCCGTTCTCGATCTTACCCCAGAGACGAAGGGGCTCCTTCTCGGACTTCTCTTCCTCACCGCTGATGAAAGGAATGATGTTGCCTTCCATCTCGGGCCACTCTCTGAAAGTCTTACCGGCACCGCTGATAGCCTGATATGTGGAAACAACTACCTCATAAGGCTCGAACTCCTTCCATGCTGTAAGAACGGGAGCGTATGCCTGAATAGAACAGTTGGGCTTAACAGCGATGAAACCGCGTGTTGTTCCAAGTCTCTTCTTCTGATACTGGATAACATCTGTATGAGCTGCATTGATCTCGGGAACGATCATGGGAACATCGGGTGTCCATCTGTGAGCGCTGTTGTTGGAAACAACAGGTGTCTCTGTCTTTGCATAAGCTTCTTCGATTGCACGGATCTCATCCTTGGACATATCAACAGCTGAGAAGCAGAAATCAACCTTTGAAGCTACCGCCTCAACATCATTAACATTCATTACAACAAGCTTCTTAACAGCTTCAGGCATGGGAAGATCGATCTTCCATCTGTCACCTACCGCTTCTTCGTAGGTCTTTCCTGCGGAACGGGGGCTGGCTGCCACTACTGCCACCTCAAACCAGGGGTGATCCTCAAGGAGAGAGATGAATCTCTGTCCTACCATTCCTGTTGCACCGAGTATTGCTGCTTTTAACTTTGCCATAGTTTTTCTCCTTATTATCTCCTGAGCTTTCGCTCTGATTTACAACTGTTACATTTTTCTCCTACGCATCAAGGTAAGTTCGATAAGCGGTAAGAGTCTTTTCCATTACTGCCTGTCCGGGCGCTCCGATGGTGAGTCTGCGTTCAACACAGGTCTCAAGTGAAACTGCCTCATATATATCTTCATCAAACATGGGACAGATATCTTTCAACTCCGCAAGCTCCATCTCGTCGATGCTCTTTCCCTTCTCGATACAGGAAAGGACCAGTCTGCCGATGACGCTGTGGGCATCTCTGAAAGGCATTCCCTTCTTTACAAGATAATCTGCCGCGTCAGTGGCATTGGTGAAGCCTTTCTTCGCACTCTCTTCCATGACATCCTTTCTGAATCTCATGGTATCTGCCATACCTGTGAACATCGCAAGACATTCCTTAACGGTATCGATGGCATCAAAAGTGCCTTCCTTATCTTCCTGTATGTCCTTGTTGTATGCGAGAGGTATTCCCTTCATCACGGTAAGCATTCCTATAAGCGCTCCGTATACTCTTCCGGTCTTACCTCTTACCAGCTCCGCGATATCGGGATTCTTCTTCTGGGGCATGATGGATGATCCTGTGGAAAATCCGTCATCTATCTCGACGAATCTGTATTCGTTTGAATTCCAGATGATGATCTCTTCGCTGAATCTTGAAAGATGCATCATTATTATCGAAAGAGCATCAAGGAATTCTATAACATAATCCCTGTCGGAAACCGAATCCATCGAGTTGCCTGTAGGTCCATCGAAACCAAGAAGCTCTGCTGTGTACTCGCGGTCCAAAGGATATGTTGTTCCCGCAAGTGCTCCGGATCCCAGAGGGCAGGTATTCATCCTCTTCTTAATATCAGCAAGTCTGGAACGGTCTCTTATGAACATCTCAAAATATGCTCCGATGTGATGAGCCAGTGTAACAGGCTGTGCTTTCTGCATATGTGTGAATCCCGGCATAAAAGTATCGAGATTCTCACTCATGATACGATAGAGGACTTCCTGAAGTTCCTTAAGCAGTGCATCGGTCTCTGCGATCTCATCTCTGACATATAATTTCATATCAAGAGCTACCTGATCGTTTCTGCTCCTTCCGGTATGAAGCTTCTTACCTGCCTCACCGATCATCTCGGTAAGAGTAGCTTCCACAAAGCTGTGGATGTCTTCATATTTATCGCTGATCTCAAGGGATCCCTCTTCCACCATTGCCTTGATATTGCCAAGTCCCTTAATTATCTGATCCTTCTCGGACTCTGTGATGATACCCTGCTTTCCGAGCATCGTCGCATGCGCAATGCTTCCTTCTATATCCTGTTTGTAGAGTCTTTTGTCAAAATCTACGGATGCATTGAAAAGGTAAACATTCCTGTCCGTTTCTTTTGTAAATCGTCCGCCCCAAAGCTGTGCCATATCTTTCCTCTTAAATTTAATCTTAATTTATTTTCAATCTAAATTACCACAATCCGCAGAGATTGTAAACCTAAAGAAATTGAACATAATGATTAATTGTTTTGATCAAACAAAAAATCCGGCGATAAGATTGACCGCAAATGCAGCCAGATATGCGACCACACACTGGAATATGACTATGATCACCGCAAACTTCGTCCCCTGCTCTCTCCTGATAGCCGCAACAGCCGCCACGCATGGTGTATAAAGAAGACTGAATGTCAGAAACGCAAGTACCTGTGCCGGAGATAATGCTGCCGTAAGTGCATCCGTCTCACCATAGAGAACGGATATCATTGATACTATGCTCTCCTTGGCCATAAATCCGGAGATAAGTGATGTGACTATCCTCCAGTCTCCAAGTCCCACGGGTTTGAATACAGGTGCCAAAAGTCCCGCTATCCCCGCCAGCATGCTTGATTCAGGATCTTCCACAAGACTGAAAGTAAAATCAAAGCTCTGCAAAAACCATACAACGATAGTTGCAACAAAGATCACCGTAAAAGCTCTCTGCAAAAAATCCTTTGCCTTCTCCCACATGAGTCTTGAGACATTCTTCATTCCGGGCATCCTGTAATTCGGAAGTTCCATCACAAAAGGCACAGCCTCTCCCTTAAATGCCGTACGTTTCATCAAAAGTGCCACAAGTATGGCCGCCGCTATGCCTCCCAGGTAAAGCCCCAGAGTTATGAGAAACGCCTGTTTCGGAAAGAATGCTGCAGCAAAGAATGCATAAATCGGCATCTTGGCAGAACAGCTCATAAAGGGAACCAAGAGCGTGGTCATCCTTCTGTCTCGTCTTGAAGGCAGTGTCCTTACGGACATTACAGCAGGAACCGAGCATCCGAATCCTATTATCATCGGAACGGCACTTCGTCCCGAAAGTCCAAGTTTCCTCAAAAGCTTATCCATTACAAAAGCAACTCTTGCCATATAGCCGCTGTCTTCCAGTATCGACAGGAAGAAAAACAATACAACGATTATCGGCATGAAGCTAAGCACCGAACCCACTCCTCCGAATATACCGTCCGTAACAAGCGAATGGAGAGGTGCCGCTATACCGGCCTTTGTCATCATGGCGTCCGTTATCTCATCAAGTTTTCCTACGCCTGCTTCAAGTATTCCCTGTAAAAATGCACCTATTACATTAAATGTCAGGAAAAATACCAGAGACATAATAAGGATGAATATGGGGATGGCAGTCCACTTGCCGGTAAGTATACGGTCAAGCTTACGGCTGCGCTCATGTTCCTTACTCTCATGCGGCTTGACAACAGTCTCGTCACATACCTTCCTGATGAACGAAAAACGCATATCCGCCATAGCTGCAGCATGGTCAAGGCCTCTCTCCTCTTCCATCTGTGAAATGATATGGCCTATCATATCCGTTTCGTTATCATCAAGCTTAAGGCCTTCTTTAACCAGAATGTCACCCTCGATGAGTTTTGATGCGGCAAATCTAACGGGGATCTCGGCGCGTTCCGCATGATCCTCCACCAGATTCATAACACCATGGATTGCTCTGTGAACCGCGCCGCCGTGATCTTCCTTGCTGCAGAAATCCGTGCGTTCCGGTTTTTCATTATATAAAGCCACATGCATCGCATGATTTATAAGTTCTTCTATCCCCTCGTTCTTTGCCGCAGCTATAGGCACAACAGGGATGCGTAATAGTTCCTCCATCTCATTGATACGAACGGATCCTCCGTTTCCTCTTAGCTCATCCATCATATTTATGGCAAGCACCATGGGTATATCAAGTTCCATTAACTGAAGCGTGAGATAGAGATTCCTCTCGATATTTGTTGCATCCACAATATTGATGATCGCTGTAGGCTTCTCCTCAAGAATGAACTGTCTGGAAACAACTTCCTCACTGGAATAAGGAGACAGTGAATATATACCCGGAAGATCCACCACCTCTGCTTCCGGATGTCCTTTTATCTCACCGCTTTTCCTGTCTACGGTCACTCCGGGGAAATTACCTACATGTCTGTTGGAACCCGTAAGCGCATTGAAGAGTGTGGTCTTACCTGAATTCTGATTTCCCGCAAGCGCGAAGACTATCTTCTTTTGCGCAGTTTCATTTTGGGAAGCGCCCTCGTTTTTATCATCATCTTCACCGATACGGGGATGAGGGCGTTCGAATCTGACATGCATTATGCGGGTGGAAGGCTCTGCCTCAGACTTTTCCCTTTCCACCGGCTTTATATCATCAAGCTCTATCTTTTTCGCATCTGAAAGTCTGAGGGTCAGCTCATACCCTCTTATCCTGAATTCTACGGGATCTCCCATGGGCGCAACCTTAACACAGGCCAGCGCCTCACCGGGTATAAGCCCCATGTCGAGAAAATGCTGCCTTAATGCACCTTCACCTCCGACCTTTGTGATAGTCCCAAGGAATCCGGGCTTTAGTTCATCCGCATTTACTTTCTTAGAATCCATTGACTGCAACTCCCTTTACCATCATCAGTTCCTCAGTATAAATGCAATGAGGAATAGTATTATTCTTTACCGCTTCTATGGCCGCATCGAGCTCCATCCACATCACACCCGATACTTCTTCCTCCTGAAGAACAAATTCCTTTTCATCCTTATCGCACCATAGTGCAAAGACTCTGGAGTATTGTCTGTCATGGAAGGGCTTCCCGTAGAACTCCGTATCCCATGCTATATCCCTGTTACCGCAGAGGATCAGTTCCTCTCCGGATATCTCAAGTCCCAGTTCTTCCTTAAGTTCTCTAACCGCAGATGGGATAAAATCCACTCCCGCGGGAATATGTCCGGCACTTGAGATATCGTAACATCCCGGTGAAGAATCCTTATCATCCGAGCGCTTCTGCAACAGGATTTCAATATGTCCGTTACGCTTTCTGAGTAACCATACGTGAGACGTACGATGTCTTATACCTTCAGCATGTGCTTTTGTTCTCTCAACGATCTTACCTGTCGGCTGACCGTCTGCATCTACTATATCCAACAATTCCATGATAAAACTCTCTTAAATCTTTATTCCATAGGGTTTACGTGGATCATGATATGCTTGACTTCAGAGAAGTTCTTCTCGACTTCTTCATGAACACGTTCGGCGACATCATGTGCTTCTCTGAGTGTCTTGTTCCCGTCCACTGCAATCTCTATATCCACATATATCTTACTGCCGAAGGTTCTTGTCCTCAGCAGATCCACGCGTCCCACATCATTTTGCTTTAATACGAACTCCCTCAGGCGGTTTTCATATTCCTCACCGCTTGAAGTATCAAGCATCTTCGATATGGCATCCTTTAAGATATCGAAAGAAACTTTGAAAATAAATAAGCATATGACAACACTGGCTACAGAATCCATTACAGGATAACCCAGCATCGCTCCGCCTATACCGATAAGAGAACCTACTGAAGAGAGTGCATCTGATCTGTGATGCCATGCATCCGCTTTGAAAGCAGGTGAATCGATAACTCCCGCATAATATCTGGTATACCAGAACATGGCTTCTTTAGTGGCAATGGAAACAATAGCTGCAACAAGAGCAATCATGCCGGGAACGGCAATATCCTCTTTGTTCCCGAAAAAGATATTGGTAAGTCCTGTCTTGCCTATCCCTAAGCCCGTTACCACAAGCACGATCCCCAGTATCAAAGCCGCAACGCATTCCAGCCTCTCATGACCATAAGGATGCTCTCTGTCGGCGGGTCTCATGGAGAGTCTGACCCCCAGATATGCGATAAAAGTCGCGATGACATCGGAAAATGAATGAACCGCATCAGATATCATAGCTCCTGATCTTCCGTATATACCGGCGAAAAGCTTAAATACCGAAAGAATGATATTTCCGAAGATCCCTGCGGCAGATACTTTTCTTATTATCTTTTCCTGTTCTTCTTTATCCGGCTTTTGCTTTGAAGGATTTTGCTTTGAATCGTTTTGTTCCATAATAATCTCCACGCCCCCGAAATAATAAAAAAACATCCGGGGACAACCAGCTGTCCCACAGATGTGTAAACGGTCATTTATCTGCTGCCGAAATGTTCCGACATTTATTATACGTTACCAACATATACATTATCAAGATATTTGGATGCTATGGCCTTAAGCGCAAAGAGCCTGCGCACATCGGTAGCATCTCTGTCTGTCATATGATATCTCGGAAAAAATCTCGTCAGATGATACGGTATGCTCCGCCCGTGCTCAAGTGACGCGATCCACTCCGCCGCATCTTCTATCTGACCATCATCATCATTAAGTCCCGGCACTATCAGCGTTGTGATCTCCATATGGACATGTCTTACTGCCGTATCTATAAACGACTTGGTCTGTTCAAGATCGCCTCCCAGGATTTTTGAATAGATATCCGTATCAAATGCTTTCAGATCGATGTTCATGGCATCCATGAAAGGTAATATCTCTTCCAGTACCTGCAGCTCTGCCGTGCCGTTACTAACAAGGACGTTCTTCATCCCCTTTTCATGTGAAAGTCTTGCGGCGTCCCTTACATATTCCCATGACATCAACGGCTCATTGTATGTAAATGCGAGCCCTATGTTTCCGTGACTCTTTAATCTGTATGCCGTATCCACAAGTTCTTCGGGAGATATATATTTAGAGTTCAGTGCTTCTGCATCCGCTTCTCCTGCGTATGATATCTCATGATTCTGACAAAAGGGACAATGCAGATTGCACCCAAAGCTTCCTGCCGACAATATCATGCTCCCCGGACAGAACATAGCTAAAGGCTTCTTTTCAATGGGATCGAGAGCAAGAGACGTCAGCATACCGTAATTGATGCTTTGTATTGCTCCGTCTGTATTTTTTCTGGTGCGGCAAGCACCGGTCTCACCTTCCGCCAGTCTGCAATGTCTGAAGCAGACTCTGCATTCGATCTTATTATCATCCATGACGATCAGGGATTCTTCCTAAGTACTCCGGCTATATCTTCGTATTCGGGTTTAACTCTTTTCACGCCATAACCTTCGGATACTTTTGCTTTTATCCTTCCGTATTCTGTCATGATCTCATCGCCGTGACGCTCAAGGATAAAACGATCCTCACAGCTCATGCGTATACCGATGGTTGTCGTATTTGCAAAGATCAGTTCTGCGAACTCATTCGCGCTCTCCTGTCTGCATAATACTGTGAGCAGTATTCCGGGACGGTTCTTTTTCATTCCAATGGCTGTAGTGAATACATCCAGGGCTCCCGCCTCCAAAAGAGTCTCTGTTGCAAAACCTATCTCTTCACCTGTCATATCATCTACGTTGCACTTAAGCTCTACAATACTGTCTCTTACTCCGATATGCTTATCGCTGGTCTCGCCCAACATGACTCTTACACAGTTGGCACGCTCGAAATCCTTTGTGCCCATTCCGTAACCGATCTTATTTACTGTCATGATGGGCATACTTCCGAAGCCTCCGGCAAAATATTTTAAAAGTGCTGCTCCGGTTGGTGTACAAAGTTCTCCCTCAATAGTCCCGGAATAAACAGGAGCCCCCTGAAGGATCTGTGCCGTGGCAGGTGCCGGAACAGGCAGAATGCCATGCGCACTCTTTACGCTGCCACTTCCCAAATGTATCGGTGATACTATGACCATATCGGGATCTATCTCTTCCATGAGGAGACATACTCCCGCCACATCAGCGATGGCATCCATCATTCCCACTTCATGGAAATGAACCTCTTCAACAGGAATACCGTGAACCTTACTCTCTGCTTCCGCAATGATGCCGTACACAGATAATACATTTCCTTTAACTTTATCGCTGAGTGAAAGGGAAAGGATTATATCCTTTATTTCATTTAAGCTCGTATGATGATGATGCTTGTCATGACCATGTTCGTCATGCATATTCTCATCTTCCACCGCACCATCCACAGACACCTTTGCATAAGTACCTATCACGCCGCATTTGCAGGCGGGCATAAGGTCATATCTTACTCCCGGTACTCCGATGGCATTAAGCTTATCCTGGATCTCCTCAATAGGTCCGGCTACTTCGGAAAGAGCAGCAATGAGCATATCTCCCGCCGCACCCATATCACATTCTATATACAACGATCTCATTTCTTATTCCTTTCTATCGATATGATTGATCATACTTGCGAGATATCCCGCTCCAAAACCGTTATCTATATTCACTACGCTGACTCCGCTGGCGCAGGAATTAAGCATTGAAAGAAGTGCTGACAATCCGCCAAACGAAGCTCCGTATCCCACGCTGGTGGGAACTGCTATAACAGGGCAATCCGCCATGCCTCCTATGACACTGGCCAGAGCACCTTCCATTCCGGCGATAGCTATAATAACATTTGCACTCATGATCTCATCAGTGTGAGAAAGCAGTCTGTGTATCCCGGCAACTCCAACATCATAAAGCCTGGTCACACAGTTACCGAGCAGCTCTGCCGTCACCGCAGCTTCTTCGGCCACCGGGATGTCACTGGTGCCGCCTGTGGCGACAACTATGCTTCCCTTCGTATCGATCCCGGGTATCTCTCCCGCAACACCGATACGCGCCTTTTCAAAATATGTAAAGCTCTCTATCTCGTTAGATACGATCTCCGCTTTCTCCGAAGAGAGTCTTGTGATCATGACGCTCTTTTGTCCGGCATCCAAAAGCTTACCTGCGATACCGGTTATCTGTTCCGATGTTTTTCCTTCACCGTAGATCACTTCGGGAACGCCCTGTCTGATCTTCCTGTGAAGATCCGGCTTGGCATATCCTATATCATCAAAAGGCTTCATCTTAAGTTCAAGCTCAGCCTGCTTCGGAGAAATCTTTCCCTCCGCAACAGACTTAAGTAATGCCTGTATTTCGGTCATACAGTTTCCCCCGAAGGATCTTTACGATCACTTAAAGTCTCATTCATGCTGCCCATGCGATATCCCTTCATATCAAGCGACACATAGGCAAATCCGTATTCTTTAAATCCCTGATATATCTTTTCTCTGACATCGTCACTTACGATACGCATTATATCTTCAGGCATGGTCTCTATCCTTGCCACCGTATTTTTTCCCATTCCATGCACACGGACTCTCACCTGTTTAAAACCAAGATCTATCAAAAGCTGCTCGGCTTTATCTATCATCTCCAGTCTCCTGCTGTCTATAGTCTCTCCATATACAAATCTGGACGCAAGGCACGCATAGGAAGGTTTATTCCATGATAAAAGTCCCTGCTCTTTTGAAAATCTCCTGATCTCATCCTTTGTGAGTCCGGAATCCAAAAGCGGACTTTCTATTCCGAGCTCTTTTATCGCTCTGAATCCCGGTCGGTAATCACTGATATCATCAGCATTCGACCCTTCGAGTACATGGTCTATGCCATGTTCTTCTGCCCGTGCCTTTATCTTATCAAATATTATCCTCTTGCAGTAATAGCACCTGTCCGCAGGATTGGAGACAAACATGGGATCCTTTAATATCTCCGGATCAAAGCAGATCTGCCGGATCCCTTTTTCCTTACAGAATTCGTCAGCTTCTCTTCTTTCTCTCTCGGGAAAAGAAGAAGCAACACACGTAAAAGCCGTAACATTATCTTTACCGAGAACCTCCAGTGCCGTATTTAAAAGAAATGTGGAATCAACGCCGCTTGAAAAAGCAACGGCAACCTTTCCCATTTGCGCTATTTTATTTTTAAGGATCTCGTATTTTTCTTCAGCTGTACTCACCGACGCATCTCTACTTCTTCATTTTGTTCTTATATTCCTTGGGTGTCAGATTGGTATAATTCTTAAATGCACGGCTGAATGTGGCAAGAGTCTTAAAGCCTGACTGATATGCAGCATCTGTTATCGGCATGTTATTGGATAACATAGACTGCGCCGATAATATACGCCTGTTCATAAGATAGTTATGGAAGGATGTCTTGGTATAGCTTTTGAAGATCCTGGTAAAGTAGAACTTCGAAAATCCTATCATTCTGGCGGCCTCATCAAGCGTGATGTCTTCCGCATAATTTGTATCTATATAATTTAACAGGAATGAAAGCTTTTTGTAGACTTCCTTATTCACATCATTAACCTGACTGTCATCATTACCCGGATTCTGAGAATAATCGATCCCTATCACAGAATAGAATTCCAATAATTTTGAAAAGATACGCATCTCCCAGAAATCATCGTTCTTAAAATATATATTTATAATATCGGAATATATATCATAAAGCTTCTGATATACCTCGCTGTGAGAAGTCTCCGAGCAAAGATAAGCCTCATTGAATAAAGGCCCCATCATGACATAATCCTGATAAGTCACAATGGATCCCAGATCAAACTGTCCGATAAAACGAAGACCGCCCTTCTCCATGTAACGGAGTTCATGGAGCATATAGGGAGGAATGACAAGTATATCCCCTTCTTTAAGATCATATTCCGTTCTGTCCACGATAGCCTTGTAGCTGCCCTTGGCGACCAATATTATCTCGGCCGCATCGTGATAGTGAACGGCATAATCTTCTTCCTTGTTGTTATACCAGATCCTTAAATGAGAATTGGGGACATAATCCACTTTCTCAAGAGAGTTCTCTATATTACGTCCTACAAAAGGACGTACCGGCTGACGGTAATCTGCCGGAATACCTTCCTTCTCTTCGTTATACTTGTTGTCCATATCTTTAGTATTATCCATACAGAGATTATAACATATTTACGCTATTCTTACGCAGTTCTTCATGCTTCTTGCGTAAAACTAAAAAGACGTTCACCCGAAACACGCTCGGATGAACGCCTTTGTTATCAATTATTGATCGTGATCAGTGATACAGATTCTTAACCGCAGGATAGATCTCTGTATACTTTGCATACTTCTCATTGTACTTCTCAATGAGCGCCTTATCAGGCTCTGTGATAGCGCCTGTCTTGGTAACCGCAAGTGAAGCTTCGGCTACAGTCTTGAACTCGCCGTTTCCAACTGCTGCAAGAATAGCACCACCGTATGAAGGGCCTTCATCATTCTCAACGGTAACAAGCCTCATACCTGTTACGTTAGCGATGATCTGTCTCCAGAGAGGGCTCTTTGCACCGCCGCCGCAGATGCATGATTCAGCAGGATCATAACCGATATTTCTTGCTGCTGTGAGCATATCTCTTACACCGAAAGCGACACCTTCAAGCATGGCCTGAACCATATCAGCTCTTGTGGTATCAAGGCTCAGTCCTGTGAATGAACCTCTTACCTCGGGATCGTTATGAGGTGATCTCTCACCCATAAGGTAAGGAAGGAAGAATACATTATTCTCTCCAAGCTTGCTGATGGACTTCTGCTCTCCTGCGTAATCCTTAGTCTGAAGGATCTCATCCATGAACCACTTGTTGCATGATGCTGCACTGAGCATGCATCCAAGAAGATGGAATCCGCCGTCTGCATGTCTGAATGAGTGAAGCGCACATGTCTTGTCCACTCTGTAGCTGTCGGATGTAAGGAATATCGTTCCTGAAGTACCTACGGAGATATTGCACTTTCCTGCTCCTGCGATACCCATACCTACTGCTGCTGCAGCATTGTCGCCGGCACCTGCGGAAACATTAACTGTTCCTGTAAGTGAAAGCTTATTCTTGATATCGTCGGTAAGCTCGCCTACAACCTCATATCCCTTGTAGATCTTAGGAAGCATATCTTCAGTGATACCGCAGACTTTAAGCATTTCTGCAGACCATGTTCCATGCTCTACATCGAAAAGGAGCATTCCGGAAGCATCAGACATATCAGTGCTGAAAGCGCCTGTAAGCTTGTAAACAAGATAGTCCTTGGGAAGCATGATCTTGCAAGCCTTTGCAAAATTCTCGGGCTCATTCTTCTTAACCCAAAGGATCTTGGGAGCGGTGAAGCCTGCAAATGCAACATTACCTGTGTACTGCATAAGCTTGTCACGGCCGAATTCGTCGTTGAGATAATCTGTCTCTTCAACGGTTCTTCCGTCATTCCAAAGGATCGCAGGTCTGATAACATTGTCATCCTTATCAAGCATTACAAGGCCGTGCATCTGTCCGCCTATGCCGATTCCCTTTACAGCGCCGTGATCTCTGCCTTCAAGCAGCTCTTTGATTCCATCCAGAGTCTGAACGTACCAGTCCTCAGGATTCTGCTCTGACCAGCCGGTGTGAGGGAATGAAAGCCCATACTCTCTGACTGCCTTTGCAAGTATTGTTCCGTCATTCTCCATGAGAAGGAGCTTAACGGAAGATGTTCCAAGATCAATACCGATATACATGTTTTTTGTTTCTCCTTATAGTAAATTACTTAAATTACTTCTTGATCCATTTTGTGACGCTTCCGCAGATACCTTCAGCATCAAGACCGTACTTGGATACCAGCTCTGTTGCAGGACCGGACTCACCGAATACATCATTTACACCGATCCTGAGAAGAGGTGCGCATGCATTCTCGGAAAGAACTTCCGCAACAGCTCCGCCGAGACCTCCGAGAACGGAATGCTCTTCAACGGTAACAATACGCTTTGTGCGTGCTGCTTCGGCAAGTACAAGTTCCTTATCAAGAGGCTTGATGGTATGCATATTAACGACTGCAGCGCTGATTCCCTGAGCTGCTAGCATCTCTGCAGCATCAAGTGCATAAGCTACCTCGAGACCTGTTGCGATGATGGTAACATCACTTCCGTCAAGAAGCTTAACGCCCTTGCCGATCTCGAACTTGTAATCACTGTTGTCATTAACGATAGGCACTGCAAGACGTCCGAATCTGAGATATACAGGTCCCTCAAGTTCGTAAGCAGCCTTAACTGCAGCCTTTGCTTCGATATCATCTGCAGGGCAGATAACGGTCATTCCGGGGATCATACGCATGAGAGCAAGATCCTCGTTGCACTGATGAGAAGCACCGTCCTCACCAACCGAGATACCGGCATGAGTAGCGCCGATCTTAACATTAAGCTTAGGATATCCGATGGAGTTCCTTACCTGCTCGTAAGCTCTGCCTGCAGCGAACATTGCGAAGGTGCTTGCGAACGGTACGTATCCGCAGGTTGAAAGACCTGCTGCGATTCCCATCATATTGCTCTCTGCAATACCGCAGTCAATATGTCTGTCGGGGAATGCTTTCTTGAATGTGGATGTCTTGGTTGCTGCTGCAAGGTCAGCATCCAGAACAATAACATTATCATGCTCTTTTCCGAGCTCTGCCAGTGCGTTTCCGTAACTTTCTCTTGTAGCTATCTTCTTTGTCTTATCCAATTTCTTCTCCCAACCTTTCAAGATCCTTCATTGCAGTTTCAAACTCTTCGTCATTAGGTGCCTTGCCATGCCATCCTGCCTGGTTCTCCATGAATGACACGCCCTTGCCTTTTACAGTATTAGCTATGATAGCAGTGGGCTTATCCTTAACAGCCTTTGCAGCTTCAAAAGCCTTTGCCACTTCCGCCATATCATTTCCGTTGATGGTGATCACATTGAAATTGAATGCCTTGAATTTTTCATCAATAGGATCAGGTGAGCATACCTCATTTAAATGACCGTCGATCTGAAGGTCATTATTGTCAACGATCAGAACAAGATTATCAAGCTTTCTGAAGCCTGCAAACATAGCAGCTTCCCAAACCTGACCTTCTTCGATCTCACCGTCTCCGAGAAGACAGTATACTCTGTTGTTCGCCCCCTTAAGTTTTGCACCGAGAGCCATTCCTACTGCGGCTGAGATGCCCTGTCCGAGCGAGCCCGATGACATGTCTACACCTGGGATATGCTTCATATCAGGATGGCCCTGAAGATATGAACCGGTGTGTCTTAAGGTCTTAAGATCTTCAACAGGGAAAAATCCTCTGTTTGCAAGCACGGAATAATATCCCGGTGCTGAGTGCCCCTTAGAGAGAACAAATCTGTCTCTGTCCTCTTTTTTAGGGTTTGCGGGATCGATATTCATCTCCTGGAAGAAGAGATATGTGAGAATATCAGCCGATGAAAGAGCTCCGCCCGGATGACCGCACTTTGCGCTATGAACGGCTGTCACAATACCGATTCTGACTTTGTTCGCTGTTCTTTCAAGTCCTTTGATGTCCATTTTTTGCCCTCTTTACCCTTCTTTCTTTATAGTATTTCTATTTCCGCACTGATACATTGTGTGCCGGTCAAAGCTCTGCTCCTTTCATCAGGCTGATGTCCACCGGCGTATATTGTGTAACGGCCTCTGAGAACTACCCTTGAGCCGTCTTCAAGTACAGTAACAAAAGCACTCTCCGGGATACTTAAGCCTATCTTCTTTGAAGTACCCGCACAAAGCGCTGTCCTGACAAAACCGCAAAGACTCCACTTCGGCTGATTGTCGGGATCAAGTAAAGACTTGTATGGATTATTTCTTCCGTTGGATAACATCTCTTCTGCATTATTGCAGATATAGAGCTCAGTAACTTCCTCGCCGTCGGTATCTCCGGTATTTCTGACTTCAACCTCCGCTCTGAACGTTCCGTCAGTTCCGTCGCTGAATACCTCAAGATCCGAATATTCAAAAGAACTGTAACCCAGACCGTATCCGAAGGGATAAAGAACATCTCCCTTGAAATACCTGTAGGTACGGTTCTTCATGGAATAATCCTCAAACGGAGGCAGGTCACCCTCTTTGTAGAAGGTTACCGGGAGCCTTCCCGAAGGATTGTTGCTTCCGAAAAGTGTCCTTGCAAGAGCAAGACCGCCGAACTGTCCGCTGTACCAGCACTGAAGAACCGCAGCACAGTTCTCATCGGCGTAGCTTACATCCTGTGCGCTTCCGCTGTTTATCACAAGTATGACCGGAGTGCCTGTGGAAACCACTTCACGCATGAGCTTCTCCTGAGGCTCCGGGAATAAAAGGTTCTTCTTGTCACCGGCTGCAAAGCTGTTACCGGCATCACCCTCTTCACCCTCTATCGTAGAATCAAGGCCCAGACACAGTATAACTACATCTGCCATGGAAGCCACTGCCTTTGCTTCGGCAATACGGTCGTCAGCTTCGGCAAGAGGCTGAACCCTGTCATTATAGAGGTGGCAGCCTTCGGAGAATACAAGCCTTGTAGAAGGACTCATCTCCTTGCGGATACCTTCGATATTGGTGATATATTCATCAGCGGTTCCATTGTAATTGCCTTCAAGAACCACCTTGGAATCGGCATTGGGTCCGATGACTGCAATAGTCTTAAGAGCTTCCTTGTTAAGCGGCAGTATGCCGTTATTCTTAAGCAGTACGATGGATCTGTATGCTGCTTCAAGTGACTTCTGCTTATGCTCACTGCAGGAAACTTTTTCATAACCTATTTTATCATATTCACAGTCATCTGAAAGTACCCCGAGCTTAAATCTTGATGTAAATACTTTC
>Ga0256407_10003771_pt1 | contig 26390 bp, 19 predicted proteins | sample RumenRJG_04DNA_FD_193489 | JGI IMG/M metagenome (GOLD analysis project Ga0256407, IMG submission 193489) | Bovine rumen microbial communities from Lethbridge, Alberta, Canada - RJG_04 | ecosystem: Host-associated > Mammals > Digestive system > Stomach > Rumen | place: Canada: Alberta... | reverse complement strand
ACGCGGTATGCGCTCGCTGACAGATGTCAGAATTTCGTAAGGTATGGTGTCCAGTGCATCGCTGAGTACGGTGACGGGAAGGTTGTCGCCGAAAATCTCCACATTGTCGCCAACTTTACACGGAATTCCTGTCACATCAATCATGCAGACATCCATGCAGATATTACCGACATAGGATGCCTTATGTCCATTGACGAGACAGTATGCCTTGCCACGCCCCAAATGGCGGTTGAGACCGTCAGCGTATCCGATGGGGATGGCGGCGATACGGCTGGGCCGTGTCAGTGTGCCACGACGGCTGTAGCCCACCGTATCGGTAGCGGGAACATCCCTGAGTTGCAGGATAACGCTCTTCAGGGTGCAGACATTATGGATTATGGAATTGTCGACGGGGTTAATGCCGTATAGACCGAGTCCCAATCGTACCATATCAAGATGGTATTGCGGAAAACGCCCGATGGCAGCGCTGTTGCAGATGTGGCACAGAATCTTTCCGGGAAAAGCAGCCTGGACCTTCTTGCGGGCCTTGTCAAAGAGTGCAAACTGTTGTGCAGTGAAATCATCGAATGACGCACTGTCGCTACCGACAAAATGACTGAAAATAGATCGGGGTTTTACTGCGCTCTGGTGACTGAGGATATCAATCAGGCGGTCCATGTCGCGCTCGGGGTGAAAACCAAGACGGTGCATGCCTGTGTCGATCTTGATATGTACGGGCCAGTTGGTGATGCCTTCTCGGCGTGCTGCCTCAATCAGTGCGTCAAGCAGCTCGAAACTGTAGACCTCGGGTTCCAACTCATTGTCGAACATCTCCTTAAATGCCGTCAGTTCAGGGTTCATGATGATGATGCCCATGTGGATGCCGGCTTTGCGCAGCGTGACCCCTTCGTCGGCCACAGCCACGGCAAGATAATCCACTCTGTGGTCTTGCAAGGTGCGTGCCACTTCCACTGAACCGGCACCGTAAGCCGAAGCTTTGACCATGCACACCATCTTTGTGCCGGGAGCGAGGAAATGCCTGTAGTGGTTTACATTGTCCACCAGTGCGCTGAGATTTACCTCGAGGATGGTTTGGTGGACTTTTTTCTCCATGATGGCGGTGATGCGGTCAAAGCCAAATGCCCGCGCTCCCTTGATAAGTATCACTTCGTTGGAAAAACGGTGACATATCCCCGACGCAATCAGTGACTCGGTATCGGCGAAATGTTGTGTGGGAATGGAGAAACAGGACATATTTCTGCCAATGGTCTCACCGACACCGATGAATCTGGAAATGTTGTGGCTGTTGACAAGTTGAGCTACTTTTTCATAGAGTTCCTTCTCGGGCATACCGCTCTGGTAGATATCACTTAAAATCAGCGTGAATGTCTTGTCTGTATGCTCCTGACGTCGGTTCATGAAGTCCAGTGCAATGTCCAGCGAATTAAGGTCATTGTTGTAACTGTCGTTAATCAGCGTGCAGGAATTGATACCCTCTTTAACCTCCAGACGCATTGCGACAGGTTCCAGCAGACTGAAACGGCGTTGCAGTGTGTCGATACTTACATTCATGTAAACTGCGACGGTAAGGCACGTTGCAGCATTCTCAAAGGAAGCATCGTCGGTAAAGGGTATCGTTATCCGGCCCTTCATATTGGAGGTACTGAAGGAGAAAGATGTTGCAGTGTCTTTTTGGATATCGCTGATAAATAAGAAAGCGTTTCTGTCCTTCAAAGACCAGTTAAGCAAAGTTGCATCGAACGCCTGATGATGGATACTGTCTCTTATCAGCGAATTATCTTCATTATAAACAATGGCTTTACAGTCCTTAAACAATGATAATTTCTCTATACATTTCTGCTCCAGAGAATCAAAATTCTTTTGGTGAGCGTCTCCGATATTCGTTATAACACCGATGGAAGGTTGGATGATGCGTTGCAGTTTGCCCATTTCACCCATCTGCGATATACCAGCCTCAAAAATTCCGACCTGACTATTTGGGGCAAGAAGCCATACAGACAGGGGAACACCTATTTGAGAATTATAACTTCGCGGTGAGCGTGTGACGTTATATTCGGCGCTCAAAATCTGTGCCAACCATTCCTTGACAACCGTTTTACCATTGCTACCTGTAATAGCTACAACAGGTAAATCAAACTTTTTGCGATGAAACTCCGCCAATGTCTGAAGAGCATGTAGCGGATTGTCAACAACCAGAAAATTACAATCAGGGTAAACCTTGTCAGATTCTTCGGGTAATCGGGATACAACGAAATTGCATACACCCCTGTCGTATAGTTGTTGGATGTATGTCGCTCCGTCACCATATTTTGTCTTCAGGGCGAAAAACAATGTGGATTCCGGGAATGTCAGTGAGCGACTGTCTGTCAGAAGCCACTCAACGTTGGTATCGTGTTTGCCATAACACTGTGCGCCTATGATAGAACATATTTCTTTTATTGAATATAACATGTGTAGATTTCTTTATCTTGTATTTAATTTATTCTTTATCAAATTTAACTCATCATCTACATTTACAGATGGATAACGTTTGGAGAAATCTTCAATAGAAAGAATAAGATTCTCCAAAAATGCCTGCTGTCCGCTTCTGTCGTCAGACATAAAATGATGATTCAGTTGATTCCTTATCGGTGCCCAATCGGAAACCATATTTTTGGCGTTGTCTGACAGAAATATATTTGCGAAACGCTCCCAAATATACTGAACTGCAGACGTAGATGGGTGGAGCATGTCGTCTGCGTAAAAACGATAGTCACGCAACTCATCATTGACGATTTCGTATGCAGGGAAATAATAGGTATTTGCAGGAAAAAGTCTGCATATCTCATCTACAGCCAGTAGTAGTTGTGCTTTGGACAACTGGCTGCCGTGAAGTCCATATTTTTTATACCTGTAAGGACTCACCGTAAACACGACTTTAATCTGGTTGTTTATCTCAAAGAGATGTGACAATGTGATTTTTGCTCTCTCGGCAATCTCCTTGGCTTCAATCTGTTCTTCCGAGAAGAGATGGGAAGGAAATTTGTGACAATTTGCGACCACCATACCATTTTCCTTCAAACGGTAGTATCGGTTTGTGCCGAAGGTGATGAACAAAACATTGGCAGTCATCAGGTCACGACTCGCACAGGTATACGCTTCCTGGATCTTTTTTAGGCAATCGTTTTTTTCGGGTGAGGAAAATTGTGTGGAATGCATCCAACTTCCCCATGTATTATGATAATAAAACAGATGCTCTGTAAAAAGATCACAATTGCTCTTCAGCAACAAATCCAAAGCATTGAAAATAGAGTGGGGATTATATAGTACACCGAAAGGATTAACAACACAGTGAAATTTATTGTTTGTGAACATATTGCCGATATTTTCAACAAAACAAGAGCCCAACATTACCATTACTGACGAATTTGTAATTGTAAAATCAGGCGTGGGTATATCAACGATAGTCCTAAACTCCATTTACAGTCAATTGTTGAAAATATTTCGCAAAAATAACGAATTTCCAATGAATAAATACTACTTTTGTAAACTTAAATGTTTTGATGAAAGATAATAAAGAATCATATCAATTGCTTAACAATATAGATATTCCCAAGGATTTGCGCAGTCTTTCCGAGGATAAATTGCCTGAAGTCTGCCAGGAAATCCGTCAGGAAATCATAGATGTCTGTTCACATAATCCAGGCCATCTTGCTTCCAGTCTTGGTGCCGTAGAACTCGCAGTAGCGCTGCATTATGTCTTTGATACTCCGGAAGACAAAATTATATGGGATGTCGGTCATCAAGCCTATGCTCATAAGATTTTGACCGGGCGCAGAGAGGCATTCAAACATAACCGCGAACTGAATGGTGTTCGTCCTTTTCCATCGCCATTGGAAAGTGAATACGATGTCAATACTTGTGGTCATGCGTCCAACTCCATTTCAATAGCTCTCGGTATAGCTGTTGCAGCTGCCCAACAGAACGAAGACAGAAAGGTCGTGGCGGTTATTGGCGATGGTGCCATGAGTGGCGGCTTGGCGTATGAGGCTCTGAATAATGTTTCCGTCTCACCGAACAATTTGTTGATTATCCTTAATGACAACAACATGAGTATAAGCAACAGTGTTGGCGGAATGAAGCAATATCTCCGTCACCTTCATACGTCCAATTTATATAATACAATCCGTTTTAAAGCGGCTAACAAAATGAAAGAATGGGGCTTGCTGACAGAAAACGGACGGCGCAAGATTATCCGTTTCAACAATTCTATTAAATCGTTAATATATAACCAACAGAATATTTTTGAGGGACTTAATATCAGATATTTCGGTCCCATGGATGGCAACAACATACTGGAATTGGTGCGTACTATCCGTGAAATAAAAGATATGAAAGGACCGCGCATCTTGCACGTATATACGGTAAAAGGTAAAGGTTTTAAGATAGCCGAGCAGGATGCTACTGTATGGCATGCTCCAGGCAAATACGACCCTGTTTCAGGTGAAAGACTTAAAGTATCGTGCGAGGGGTTGCCTCCGCGTTTCCAAGATGTTTTTGGAGAAACTCTTGTTGAGTTGGCAGAGAAGAATCCTAAGATAGTTGGTGTGACACCTGCTATGCTCACAGGATGTTCAATGGATAAACTAAAGAAAGTTTTTCCCGAAAGAACTTTTGATGTCGGTATTGCAGAGGGACATGCTGTCACTTTTTCTGCAGGTATGGCATTGGACGGTCTGATACCATTTTGTAATATTTACTCGTCCTTTTCACAAAGGGCATACGATAATATCATTCATGACGTGGCGATTACCAACGAACATGTCGTACTTTGTCTTGACAGAGCTGGTATTGTCGGTGAGGACGGCCCGACCCATCATGGCGTGTTTGACATTGCGGCATTGCGACCTGTGCCCAATTTGACGATATGCTCTCCGATGGATGGCAAAGAATTGCGTAAGATGATGTTTACAGCGCAACTTGACGGTATTGGTGCGTTTGTTATCCGATATCCGCGTGGCAGATGCGAAGACAGTGATTGGCATTGCCCGTTAGAAGCTCTTACCGTCGGTAAAGGCAGACTGATTTCTGACGGTAAAGATGCAGTTGTGCTGAGCTACGGACCGATGGGATGTATTGTTCAGAAAGCTATTTGCGAATTACAGACAGAACGGCCCGACTATACAGTCGCCCACTACGATATGCGGTTTGTAAAACCATTGGATACTGATATTCTTGACAATGTCATAAGCCGATTCAAACATGTTATCACCATTGAAGATGGCGCAAGGATGGGTGGTTTCGGCAGTGAGGTGGGAGAATATCTCGCAAGTAAAAACTATAATGGTAAACTGACTATTTTGGGTATTCCGGATCAATTTGTCGAACATGGCGCTGTAGATAAACTATACGGGAAAATAGGTCTGGATGTTAAATCTATAAAACATGCTTTGTTATGAAGATTATCATAGGAGGCGCAGGTGCCGTCGGCACCCATTTGGCAAAATTGTTATCAAGGGAACACCATGACATCACAATAATGGATGCTTCTCCTGAAAAATTCGAGAATCTTGTAACGAATTATGATTTGATGGGTTGCGCAGTATCACCGACATCCATTGAAGGTCTGCGCTCGGCGGGTGTAGGCAATGCTGATTTGGTGATAGGCGTTACGCCTAATGAGACAGAAAATTTGACCTGTTGTATGCTTGCCAGTAAAATGGGTGCAAAAAAGACTGTGGCGCGTGTAGAGTCTCTTGAGTATCTCCAAGAACAAAACAAAGAATTTTTCAAAGAGGTAGGCATACATTCCTTGATTATGCCCGAGATGATTGCAGCAGAAGAGATTGTCAACAATGTGCAGCGCAGTTGGATACGGCAGATATGGGAAGTTGAGAACAGTACATTGCTTATGATGGGCATTAAGGTGCGTGAGAATTGCCAGATATTGAATGTTCCCTTGAAGGATTTGGGTATGTCAAATGCTCCATACCATATCGTTGCTATTAAGAGACATGGTGAGACGCTCATTCCTCACGGTAACGACGCTCTTCAGGCATACGATTTGGCTTATTTTATGACATCAAAAAAATATATGTCCCATATCCGTGAGATTACCGGTAAAACGGATTATCCGGATGTGAAGAATGTAATTATCATGGGTGGTGGCCGCACAGCTGTCTATGCTGCCCGTCTGATGCCCAATGACATTAATATCAAAATTATAGAAAAGGATAGGGAGCGTTGCCAGGAATTGAACAAACTTATCGACAATAAAAATGTTATGATTATCCATGGCGACGGTAGAGACATTTCTCTTCTGAATGAAGAGAACATTCAAAACACTCAGGCTTTTGTCGGTTTAACATCCAGTTCGGAGGCAAATATCCTCGGCTGCCTTACTGCGAAACGCATGAATGTTTGTAAGTCTATTGCCATGTTGAGCAATTTGAGTTTTGTCGACATGGCCGAGAGTTTGGATATTGGTACGCTGATTAACAAGCAGTCCATTGCCGCAAGTTACATCTATCGCATGATGCTTAAAGCTGATGTCACTAATGTTAAGTCGCTGATGGTTGCTAATGCAGATGTGGCTGAATTTAATGTCAAAGCCGATTCTAAGATTACACGCAAACTTGTTAAAGACTTAGATTTGCCTTTGGGAAGTACCATCGGTGGTTTGATACGCAACGGTCAGGGATTTTTGGTTAACGGTAACACGCAGATAGTGGAAGGCGACCATGTTGTAGCCTTCTGTCTGGAAAATGATTTAAATAAACTCAGTTCCTTCTTTGCATAAAATCATCCAATGATTTCATTCAAAACCATAGCAAGATATCTTGGGATGCTTATCATATTGGAAGGCATATTGTTATTCTTATGTCTTATAGTTGCATTTTATTATGGTGAGAGCCAGGTGAAGAATTTCGCATTAACCTCTGGCGTTGCTTTTATTGTGGGACTCTCGTTGTATTATGCATGTAAGGCAGGAAGAAAAAACCCTAATCGCCGTGAGGCATATTTCATAGTGGGAATTGTGTGGATAATCTTCTCATTTATAGGCATGCTGCCTTTCCTCATGAGTGGTTTCTGCCCGTCTGTGTCAACAGCGTTCTTTGAGGCGATGTCAGGATTTACCACTACGGGCGTTTCTGCTCTCAACAATATAGATAGTCTGCCCCACAGTCTTCTCTTCTGGCGTAGTCTGACACATTGGATTGGCGGTCTGGGTATTGTGTTCTTCACTATTACCTTACTTCCCAATAACTTTCAGGGTGGTTCGCAGCTCCTTACAGCTGAAAAGATAGGACTTTCTACCGAGAAGATCCATCCGCGTTCCAGCACTACAGCCAAATGGTTATGGTCGCTTTATGCTTTTCTTACCCTCGTATGCGCTTTGTGTCTCTGGGGGTGTGGCATGACGTTATTTGACAGTCTTAATTTCTCCATGTCCACTATGGCAACGGGTGGTTTCGCGCCTCGTGCCAATGGTGTGTTGTATTACAATTCGCCGTGCATTGACTTCGTCATTATTGTCTTCATGTTTATTGCCGGTATGAACTTTAGTTTACTCTATCTGGCGATATTCAAACATAAAGTCAAGGCCCTTTTCAAGAATGAGGAATTACGTTTCTTCCTGTATGTGCTGCTTGCTTTGGGTACGGTCAGCGCAGTTTCTTTGATAATGTATAACCATTACCCTCCGTTGCATGCGGTCAGGGTGGCTTTTTTCAACATCGTATCATTGCAGACAACCACGGGTTTTGTCTCTGACAACTATGCTATGTGGTTCCCGCCGTTATGGCTTATTATTCTTGTTGTGAACATGATGGGTGCATGCGCTGGCAGTACTACGGGCGGACTGAAGGCAATTAGGATTCTTATTGTCTTCAAGACGGCGACTTGCCAATTCAAACGGCTTTTGCATCCCAATGCCGTAATACCCATAAGGGTTAATAAAGTTCCTGTATATGAGTCTACCGAACATGTGTTGTTATCGTACTTCGTATTGTTTTTCTTCCTGATATTTTGCGGTGCTGTGGCCTTCAGCGCTATCGGACTTCCATTGTTGGATTCTGCCAGTCTGGCCATATCATGTGTCGCCAATATCGGCCCGATTTCCGGTCATATGTTCGGACCTTATGATGACTTGAACGCCTTACCTGCTATTGCCAAATGGCTGTGTTCTTTCCTTATGTTGGCAGGCCGTCTTGAAGTGTTCAGCGTCATGCTTCCTTTGACAATGGCATTCTGGAAAAAAGACTGACTATTTTCAATCTTGGTATAGATTTCATTTACTGGGCCGGTGTTATAGATTCGGATGATGACGCCGGATTTCCTTTTTAGTACTCTTGGAGAACCATAGGCCGTAGACTTCACTGATATTATTTGCTACAATGAAAGCGTCAATTGACTGCTCTTTGATAAACTCCATTAGATTACCAAATTCGCTTTGTGTCAACAGACTCTGTATCTCTGTGTGAGGCTCACCTGTATAGCCACCTGTGGCTTTGTAGATGCTGCATCCTCTGACAAGGGTATTGATAATGTAGTCTCTGATGGGGTCTGGTGTTGCTGTGATGATACAGACACGTTTTCTCTTGCTAATACTTGCCGTGAAGTAGTCAATGACAATGCCATTGAGCCATGTACCGATGAGTCCAATGACAACAAGCCTGAACGGATTGATGGCAAAAGCTGTACTGCTGACAACGGCTCCAGAGATGATGATTGCTGTACCGATGTCAATATGCATATATTTGTTCAGAATCTTTGCGACGATATCCAAACCGCCCGTAGAACCGTTTATATGGAAAAGTATGGCCTGGGCTGCGCTTAGAAGAAAGACAAAACACAACAGGTCGAACCAAATATCCCCCATAACTGATGTCTGACCAGGCTCTGTCAACAGTTTTGTGTAAGGATATATAAGTTCCAACAAATCCATGAGTGGTCCTAATACTAACGATGCATATACCGTCTTAATCCCAAACTCTCCGTCAATTAGGAAGAAAGCCAATATGAGCAAGATGGTGTTGATGACTGTCAGGCAGATTGACACCTTGACGTGAAAACCTATCACGTCCAGTAAGTCACTGACAACAATGGCTAAACCTGATGTCGTACCAATAATCAGTTTACTGGGCACAAGGAAATAATATACCGCAATAGCTGTAATCAACATACCAAGAGTCATGATGATGAATTCTTTCCAAAACTTTACAGTGCGGAGAGCCTCAAGATTATGTGCAATGGCGTATCCTAAAGATGTCATGGTTATTGTACGTTTATTTTTTTGTTTTCTTCTTGCGGAACAAACTGCTGAGTTTGTTGAAATTGTGTTGGAACATGATGCCTCCACCTTGTGTTGACAGTGAGGATTTGGAGAAATATCGATCGTTAGTCTCACTGTATGCGTTAAGGCTTATAGTTCCTTTGGGATTGAGCAACCATCTCAGATTGAAGTCGCCAACGAAATTATTGGCATATGTATTTTGCTCACGGTATCCAAAGTTACCGCTCAGTTGTAATCTGTTTTGCAACAGACTTCCCTGAAACTGTCCGCCGACCTCCATGTCGTCAAATCCCAGCCTGCCAGTTGAGATGTTGGGACCAAATGTCCAGTTGTTCAAATGTAACGCCTGACCGATAATACTCCCGAGACTGTTGCCCAACGTATTGGCAAAGAGTGACTGCATAGCCAAGACGGATTGGTTTTGTGCTGAAGCACTGCTGCTAGTCTCGTAATCATAGGTGTAGAAGCGGCCTACGGTAAGGAGATAGAGCATCTGCATGTTCAGGTCTTCCTGTGACGAGATGGCGCTTTGCAGTGTCTGACGCATATCATCGCCCGCTGTCGGGAAATCCAGGTCGAAAGTTACTTGAGGATTATTGGCTTTACCACCGAAATTTAATATGCAATTGACATTAGTGGTCGCATTGCTGATGTTCTGTCCGATGTTCAGGTCACTTAACGAAACAGAGTGAACGGTGTAAATACTCTTTAGATTCAGATCACCGTCTTTTGCATTACCTGAGAAACGCAGATATCCCTCTGGCTGTATCTGGAAATTGCGTTTCATTAAGTCCTGGATGGTCAGATGATATTCTCCTCCTGTTGTTGTATACAGACCGTTGATGCGGAACTTGCCTTTGTTGTGCCACGAAATGTCAATAGGGCCGTTGCCTCTCAGGTAAAGTCCGTCACCAGTCTTACGGTCTGTGTAGATGACAATCTGTGCATTGGGATTGATGTTAGCCGTCAGGTTCAAATATACGTCAGAAGAGTTGTCTTTGAAATTTTCTATCTGTTTGTTTTCTGTTATACCCAGACTTTTGTCCTGCGTCTCGCCATTATGGAAATAAATATATTCGGAACCAGATGCATTCTCTGTTTCGGAAGAATTATAATAGAAGTTTGAGCCATATTTCGGTGAAAGATTCAGGTCTGCGCGGACTGTAGATGTATTGCCGTGCAGCCTCCCGTTGCCGTCAGCGTATACGGTGCCCCAAAAATCGTTGTTGTCAATGCCACTGTGATTATATGCCAGCAAATTGTTTGCATCAAAGCTGAGGTCATAACCAAAGTCTTCCAATTTGTTGTGTGTAATGGCACCGATGACAACGCAACTGCCGTGCTGGGTGTCATGAACGAGAAAATCTTCAAAGATGATTTTACCTTCTTCAAAGAAAATGCTATCGGATGCCATTGTGTACAGTGCATTAGTAACTGGCGGAGTAAAACGTAATGTGTCCAAAACCACTCTTCCGTATAGGTCAAGGCTGTCTAAGGGTCCTTTTAACTGGAGTTGGCCGGATACCGTTCCTTTAATTTCACCCAGCACTCCTTTTAACCATGAGTTAAGGAACTCGGTGCTGGTGTATCGGGGAGAGAAGTTCAGCTCAATGCTGTTGTCAGCTATGTCTACAAAGCCATTAATCTTTAATGAATCATGTTGGCTTTGTCTTGTCATTGCATCAAGATTAATTCGTTTTTCGGTATTGTCCCAACTGCCGGTAACATGGAGCGTTCCCATATCTCCGTCTTGAAAATGAAAGTTCCTGACAGTGATGCCAAGTGGTATCATTGGTTGTTCGGAAAGTCGTGAAGGTATAGAAATGGTTCCGTAGATGTTACCTGAGAACTCGACAGGGTGGAAGTTGAGTAAGTTCTGAAGGTGAGATATCTCCATTCCATTGATAGTGACAAGAAATGGAGAATTGTATGAGTCTTGATTGTGTATGGAAATAAACTGTTCGCCTTGACGCAGTTCCAAAGGCGATATATGTATGCCGTCTTGCTTTAGACGTATGTCAGATGAACTGACAGACCACAGCGTATCCAAGATTGTAAAGTTGGAAGGGTAGACGTGCAGGTCGGCAATATGGTCTTTGTTTTCCGGGCCATAAAGGAGGCATTTGAGATTGATGTTTCCTGAAGTACCGTTTGAGTTGAGTGTCTTCCATTCAAAGGAAGGAGTTATGGTATTTTGTGATATGGATGTGTTCATGACAAGTTTCACTTTGGTTTCCTTAAAGTACTTTGAAACTTGAGCGAGAAGGTTCAATGAATCGGTATCGCCTCTGAGAAATACCGTTCCCTCGGAATAAGGTTCACCGTTAAGCTTAAATTTTGGCAGCCATGAGGTAATATTGATGCTGTTTTTCCGATGGTCAATATAACCTCTGATATTTGCTGTACCGTCAAGTTCGACAGGAATGTTCAATAATCTCTCAATTAGTGAAGTATTATTTAAGGAGATGTTAAAGTCAATGTTTCTATTGTTAGGCTTGAAGTCAACGTAACGCTTAATGGCGGGCACAGATGAGGCAACGAATGTAAACAAGGAGTTTGGTATGTCATCTAACTTCGCCCCTGACGAAATATGTGCGTTAAGAAATTCGCTTGTTATTTTAAGGTTGTCTGCCGTGTTGTTGCTGGTGTATGTAAGGTTCAACGTGTCGCATCTATAGCTTGATTGTTCATTTTTGAGATTTAAGCCTGACAGCGCGAGGTTGATGGTCTTACCGTTAGTGTTATCGTGAGCCTTGAGATGAATTTTAGCGGAAGCAATGTCATCATGCAAGACATCACTGACATTAATTTTTTTCAATGCAATCTTTTCAATATCGGCATTGATGTCTGCACTATAGCGACCTTCGCCTAAAGAGATATCGGATTTCACTGTAGCCGTCAGATTTTCATCCCGAATATCAATCTGTCCGGTAATATTATCGTTCTGAATGACTCCGCTGATGTTGATGTCGTGATAGGTATAATTGTTGATACTGAAATGGTCTATCTTGCTGTTAATGTTCAGGTGTAGAGGTGAGATTGTTCCCTTAGCATTGATTTCGCCTGTACAGTTGTTGAGGCTTGAGCTACGGTCAGTGATAATTTTCTCTATGTCTAAGTTGTTATATGCAATACGGCAATCTATGTCATTGCCCGTATAGTTTATGTCTTCGTTTAAGGAACCTATGTCAGTCTTGGTTATGCCATCAAATGTGATTTTCTTACCGTTTATTTCAAAAGTTCCTGATTGCTCGATATCTCCTAATGCAAGCAGGTATGGTTTGATAGATTCCTGTTGAATTATTTGGAGTACTTCCGCGATTATATCAGATGAAAAACGGCATTGCTGAATATCTCCCTGCATGTGAAATGTACCTCCATTCAGGACATTTTGACTCATAATACCTTGCAAGGCAATATTAGCCACACTTTTTGATTGGTCGGATATATGCAGTTTTGTCATTAGGGACGACTTGAACGATTTAGCGTTTACTTGCATATTGTATTTCTGCCCGAAATCTTTCAGCGGAGCGTAAAAACATTTGAAGTCTGACGGTGTGACGCTTGCTGTCAGATCAAATCCGTCTATAAACTTATTCGGCTTAGTGTCACACAGGAACTGCGGGATTTTGACGGTTGAATGTGGCAGTTCCAACAGAAGTTTCTTTATTTTAATACTGCCGTCTGTCTGTTGTGCTAAAAAAGCCAGTCTGTTTACTTTCAGGCCGCTTGATTCCGTAAACTGCAGATTGCGTACCCTAAGCATCGTGGCGTTTGTCTTGTCTTTCTTTATAGAGAAACTGCCGCTAAGGTTGGTAATATTCAAATGAGATGGAGTGAACAGGGTAGCAGTAGGCCGACTGAGTACATTATAATGCAGGTCGACATCGTGACAGACAATAGAATTGGCACTAAATTTTAAGTCTGAGCTTTTAGTGTCATCTGAACTGAGCTTCTCAATGATATGCTGACAGTTTAATGGTGATTGTGGTGTTTCCTTGTAGAGGTTGCATGATGCACAGTATAGGCCGATGTGCTTTATGTTGATTTGTTTTTTTAGTATGTCAAGCACGCTGACCCTTACACTGAGCTGCCTTGCCTTGAAAATGGTGTCATTCTTTTTGTCAAGAATACTTATGTCATGCAAATCAAATTTGTTTAGTAACCCGACATGAACATTATCAATATAGACTTTGCTGTCCAGTTTTTCAGAAAGCAGGTTGGAAGCGGTTGTGGCTATTTTTTTTGACATATAATCAGAGTTGAGCATCAAGTGAAGCCCAACGACCAAACAAAATAGCGCCACGACGGTAAGTCGGAAAGTATTACTGAACTTTTTGATACTCCTCTTCATTTTTGCAAAACAAAGTTACTTTATTTTGCAGAATCTAAGGCCGGTTTGTTACGTTATTATTCAGCAAAAGAAATATGTTTGAAACCAGTTGGACGAATTAATTATATCTGCCGTTTGAATTTTGTCACATCCGTCCGGTATATTCTCTGTTCCATGGGATGGAATGTAGGTTCTATTGCTTGGAATGTAAGTTCCAGCCTATGGAACGGAGAACCTGTCGGGCTAAAGCAACGGGTTATACCTCCAGTATCCAATCAGGATATGGCGATGGAATACATAATAAGATGCGGTTAATAAATCCTACGGGGATGATTAGATTTTTTTGCCTATAAGAATAGTCACAACGGTTTCTAACAGGATTTTTAAGTCGATTGCCAGTGAACGGTTTTCCAGATAATATAAATCTCTGTCCAGGCGTTTGAGCATTTTTTCCATAGTATCGGTATAGCCGTTGTGCAGAGTGGCTTCAGAGGTCAGTCCCGGTTGGATTTCATATAGATATTTATATCTGGAATCATATTTCATGATTTTGTCGATAAAATAACGTCTTTCAGGTCTTGGACCGACAAAAGACATGTCTCCGATAAGTATGTTGTACAACTGCGGAAGTTCATCCAGATGGTGTTCCCTGAGAATTTTACCGAGTGGAGTCCGTCTGCTGTCGTTCTTAATTTCCAGTTGTGGACCGAATTTCTCGGCATCATATGCCATTGTCCTGAATTTATAAATAGTGAAAGGTTTGCCACCTTTGCCGATGCGCTCTTGTGTAAAAAATACAGAACCGTCGTGTTGAAACTTTATGGCAATATATATTAGGATAAACAGCCATGAGAGAGAAATAATTCCCAAGAAAGAAAAAATAATATCAAAGCTGCGTTTAAGAAACTTCTGCCAACTCTTCATTGTGTCATAATGAAGCACCTTAATTTCGCCTGTAGTAGGAAAGTTCCTATATATGTCTCTATATATCATTGTAAATCTTAATTCGTTTATTTAAACCGAATATTTTAAGATTTATTTTATAATTGTTTAATTATTTTATTTTAGAGAATATATTCTTGGCTGAAGTATCTGCGCCTGAATGTTTTGTGCCGTACTGGTATGTTTCTTTTAATCCTTGACAGATATCTCCCTGTCTTTTTCCTTCTTGTTGATTAATTCATACCAGCATTTCCGGCAAAGCGGGCGATAAAGATCATCACCGCCTACCATTACCTGATCTCCGGCAGTAATGACATGACCGTTTTTGTCAATGCGTGCATTGATATTTGTCTTTCGGCCGCATTTGCACGATGCTTTAACCTCGTTAATTTCATCTGCCAATTCCAAAAGACGTTTAGAACCGGGAAACAGGTGTGACTGAAAATCAGTGCGAAGACCATAGCACATGACGCTTATACCTAAGACATCTACGACCTTAGCCAGTTGGTCGACTTGTTTTTCGCTTAAAAACTGCGCTTCGTCAACGAGTACCCATTCCAATTTTGAAAAACGCGAGAGCATCTGTGTGTTGTAATGCTCTACAGCGAGAAATAAGTCTGCATCGGGCTGAATCATGGTACATTTGCGCACAAGTCCAACACGCGACTTGATGACGCCGTCGCCGTCGCGAGTATCCTGCGAGGGTTTCATGACCATTATCTTAATATTGTTCTCTTCAAAATTATATGCTGTGGTCAGCAGCCTTAAGGTCTTGGCAGAAGCCATTGTCCCGTAATAGAAATATAGTTTTTTGCTCATGTTGTCTATGAGGTTCTGTTTGTTAATTCATCTGTTGCAAAGTTATCGTTTTTTTATATTTCGGACTGATAAAAAGATGAATTTCTTCACATCAAGTTATTCAAAAGTCTTACCTTTGTTATTGTATAAAGTTAATGTCGGATGGCTTATAACTATTGAGTAAATAATATAAAAGTATATCATAGTATGAAAAGAAAGATAGCGCTGTTTTTTGGCGTGTGTTTTATGTTACTCACAGATGCGAATGCACATGTGAATTATGGTGACTGGTTCGAGGAACGTTCCCTGCGTCTTGATTATATTTTTTCAGGTGACAGCGTTAATCAGCGTATTAGTATTGATGAGATGATGAGCATGCCGTACTGGTCTGGACGACGAAATAATTTAGACAGTCTGGCTTTGTTTGGGAACGGACAGCTATACGTCCGCGACGCCGAGACCGACAAATTGATTTATGCGACATCGTTTTCCACTTTGTTTCAGGAATGGCAACATACGCCAGAGGCAGTAAAGAAGGTCAAATCGTTTGAAAATTGTTTTGTCGTACCGATGCCTAAAAAGCCTGTAAAGATTACGCTTGATTTGGCTGACAGTTGGCAAAAAGTTACGCAGTCAATGACATTTACAGTAGATCCGCAAGACATTTTGATACGCAAAATGGACGGATTCTCGGTGCAACCTCATCAGTATATATTGAAGAGCGGTGAGATGGCGCATTGCGTAGACATAGCGATTGTTGCTGAAGGCTACAAAGATAATCAGATGGATGTTTTTTATGCTGATGCGCGTAAGATGTGTGAGCATCTGTTTGCCCATGAGCCGTATGCTTCATTGAAACATAAATTTAATGTTATCGCAGTGGCGTCACCATCGCATGACGAAGGAGCCAGTATTCCCAGACAAAACATTTGGAGGGAGACTGTGTTGGGAGCTTCTTTTGATACTTTCTACTCTGACCGATACCTGACGACACTGCATGTCAAGAAATTAAATGATGTACTCTCGGGAATACCGTTTGACCAAATTATTGTATTGGTTAATACTGATATATATGGCGGTGGAGGAATATACAATTTTTATATGTTGGCTTCAGCTCACAATAAAAAATCAATGCCAGTATGCGTGCATGAGTTCGGACATAGTTTCGCAGGGCTTGCAGACGAATATGACTATGGCGATGATACCGATTATTATCATGCTGATGTTGAGCCGTGGGAGAAAAATATCACAACCCTGAAGGACTTCAAATGCAAATGGGTTGATATGGTAGAAAAAGGTACGCAGTTACCGACGCCCGATAGTCAGGATGCAGTAACCCAATATACCCGGATAGGATTATTTGAAGGTGCAGGATATATGAAAAAAGGTGTCTATCGTCCAGCACAAACGTGTCGCATGAGAATAAATGAAGTGCCTGCGTTTTGTCCTGTGTGTCAGCGGGCCACAAAAGAGATGATAGAATTTATGACAGAATAAATGTTGTTATGATATTTACGGTGTAATTCTTGAAATTATTCGTAATTTTGCAGTAAAGAAATTAAAGAAGAAAAATATGCTTACTGTCAGTCAGTTTACAGAGTTAAAGGAAGCGACAATTAAAGGTTTGGAAAAGAAGCATTTTCCCAATGCCGCTCAAATAGTAGAAGAACTTAATATTTTAAATAATAACCGCAAATCCTTCCAAGCGAAGCTGGATGAGAATTTGTCAAAACAAAACACGATATCCAAGAGTATTGGTGTCCTGATGCGCGAAGGCAAGAGAGATGAGGCGGAAGTTGCCAAGCAACAAGTTGCACAACTGAAAGAGGAAAGTAAATCTCTCCAGCAAAGCAAAGAGAATGCTGAGAATGATTTGAAAAATCTGCTGCTGACGGTTCCTAATGTACCTTATGATGAAGTGCCGGAAGGAACGAGCGCAGAAGACAATGTTGTCGTCAAGTCTTCTTTGCGTGAGTGCAAGGAAGGAGATACTGTCGGTAACTGGGACACTGTCCCTGCAAACGGACAAGCAAAACTGCCTCATTGGGAACTGGCCAAAAAATATAATTTGATTGATTTTGACCTTGGAGTAAAGATTACAGGCGCTGGATTCCCTGTATATGTAGGTTTAGGCGCTCGTCTGCAGCGCGCATTGATAAACTTTTTCCTTGCGGAGGCAAACAAGGCCGGTTATACGGAGATTATGCCTCCTACGGTAGTGAATGCCGCATCGGGGTATGGAACAGGTCAGTTGCCCGACAAAGAAGGGCAGATGTATCACTGTGAGGTTGATGATATTTATCTCATACCGACAGCAGAAGTGCCGGTGACGAATGTTTATCGTGACGTTATATTGGACGAAAAAGACCTTCCGATAAAGAACTGTGCCTATACGCAGTGTTTCCGCCGTGAGGCCGGTTCATATGGAAAAGACGTCCGCGGCTTGAATCGCTTACATGAATTTTCTAAAATAGAAATTGTACGTATAGATACGCCGGAACATTCAAAGGAAAGCCACAAGGAAATGTTGGAGCATGTTGAAAGTTTGCTGAAAAAACTTGAACTTCCATATCGCATTCTACGTCTTTGCGGCGGAGACCAAAGTTTTACGTCTGCAATATGCTATGACTTTGAAGTATATTCAGAAGCCCAAGGACGTTGGCTTGAAGTGTCTTCTGTCTCAAACTTTGACACTTATCAGGCTAATCGTTTAAAGTGTCGCTATCGCCGTGCTGCGGATAAGAAGATTGAACTTTGTCATACATTGAACGGCTCTGCACTTGCTTTGCCAAGAATTGTTGCTTCTATTTTGGAGGATAATCAGACCCCTGAAGGTATCCGTGTACCAAAAGCATTGGTGCCTTATATGGGTGTCGATATGATAAAATAAGCAAAACTGCTATTGCAAGACGATATAGCTGTTTCATCAGAAATGTCTTCTTTCACATTTAAGCATTTTGTTGTCAAGCAAGACCGCTGTGCCATGAAAGTTGGTACTGACGGCGTTATCTTGGGTGCATGGGCAGTGGCTAAGGAAGGAAAGATTTTAGATGTAGGTACCGGTACAGGTCTTATTGCCTTAATACTGGCGCAACGCACAAAGACCGCAGAGATACTTGGTGTAGAGATTGATCAATCAGCGGCGCAACAAGCTCAAGAAAATGTGCACTCCTCGTTGTGGAATGATCGTATTAGTATTATCAACAAAGATGTGTTCTCGTTGGACGCATCTTTGTTCTTTGACGAGATTATATCTAATCCGCCGTATTATATACATTCACCGGCATCTTCTTCCAAACAGCGTGATACGGCAAGAAAAGCCATGCCGGACTTTTATGGAAACTTGGTGAAATTTGTTTGCGTACATCTTAATGACGACGGAGTTTTTGAGGTTATTTTGCCTGAAAATATTAAAGATGACTTTATTTATCTGTGCTGGGAGAATGATTTGTATCTCTCGCGACAAACCTTGGTTTACACAAAAGAGGGTAAACAAGCCAAACGAGTCTTACTACGTTTTATTCGTCACCAATGTGATGTGCAAAAGGATGTGCTCGTGATGATGAATGCACAAAACGAAAAGACGGATTCCTACAAACGGCTCATCAAGGATTTGTATCTTGATTAACCTCGAATTTGGCTAACGTTGAATTTGAGCATTACTCCGCAATAAGCAGGAACGTGTACGGCACACGGGACATTAGGTGTAATTTTCAGCATAACATCTGTTCCTGACAGTAAATCAATAGCGTTGTAATTATCTTCCTTAATTTTCAGGAAGTCAAAAGCATGTTGCGGTATATTGATGTGTTGCTCAATGTCACTTTCGCTGAAATTCACCACAATGAGAATATGCTCTTCTTGATATGAACGGATAAACGCGTATGTTGTTGTGGTACAAAAGTACGCATTGTCATAATTAACATACATCAAGTCAAAGAATAATCCTTTGCTTAATGCTTTTTCTTGGTTTAGTAGTGTGAGTATATTCTGATAAATCTTGCGCAGTTTTTGAGATTCGCACGATAGTAGTGCACCATCAAATTTGCCGTTATTGTTCCATTCGCGCAATGTCTTTACCGACCAATAGTCAAAGATGCTTGTGCGACCGTCTTTTCCACTGAAACCTTCAGCATCCATACCGCGTTCACCTAATTCCTGACCGCTGTACAGCATAAAAGGCTGTGTGGAGATGCAACTGCTGACAATGAGTGCCGGGATGGCTTTCATGCCGTCAGCAATGAAATAATCGGATGCTATGCGTTGTTCGTCATGGTTTTCCAGAAAATTCAGCATGTGTTCCCGTATGTCATCAACATTTTGCCAGCATGAGGTGATGGCACTTGCTGCCTGTTGTCCGCATGTGACTGCACGTAAAGTGTCGTACAGTCCGACTTTGTCATAAAGATAATCAAAGTGTCCGTTATGTATGTAATTGCGATACTGCTGCGGGTTGTACACCTCTGCAATAAAAATTATGTCAGGATATTTTTTTTTTATAATGGGTATCACCCAATTCCAAAATTCGCACGGCACCATCTCTGCCATATCACAACGGAAACCGTCAATGCGGTAAGATGCCCAAAACAGCAGGATGTCGCGCATTTTGAACCATGTGTCTGGTATCGGGTCAAAGTGTTTGTGGTGATTGTTTAAGTAGTCTATGCCATAATTGAGTTTGACTGTCTCGTACCAGTCATTTTTAGTCGGGGAGGGTGAGAAACAGTCGTTTCCTGTTACTTTTGCCGGCTGTTCTTCATAAGCGACACTTGAGCCCCCGTGCATATCAAACTGACATTGTAAAGGAGCATTGAGATAATAAAAATTGTTGTTTGCAGAGAAATTCAATGTTTTATTGTCGCTTTCACCAAGTTGCAATGTGTTTTTAGGCGCATGGTCTGAATGATATTCTCTTGCAACGTGATTGGGCACGAAGTCTATGATGACTTTTAATCCTGTCTTGTGTGTGCGTTGAACGAGGCGGTTAAATTCTTCAAATCGCTTTTTGGGGTCTTTAGCTAAGTCGGGATCTATGTCATAGTAGTCTTTAATGGCATAGGGTGACCCTGCCTTTCCTTTAACTATGGCAGGGTGGTCTTTCCGGATGCCATAAGCGGTGTAGTCTGTCTGCGTGGCATGCTCAATGATGCCTGTATACCACACATGAGTAACACCCAACTCCTTGATTTCTTGAAGGGCTTTTGATGTTATGTCATTCATCTTACCACACCCGTTTTCATCAATACATCCATTGGGAATACAATGTTCTGTAGTATTTCCGAAGAGCCGCGGGAGAAGTTGGTAAATGATGGTGCGCATATTTAATATATAAAAAAGAAGACAGAGGAACAGATGTTTTTCCCGTTCCTCTGTCTGTTGTATGGTGTCATTAAATTTCTAAACCGTGGCAAGTGACATTTTCGTTGCCTTTGCATATTTTGGCAATCATGCCTTGTAATGCTTTTCCTGGGCCACATTCCGTAAAGTCGGTTGCACCGGCGGCTACCATGTTGTTTACCTCTGCTGTCCAGCGTACAGGAGCAGTCAGTTGTGCTATAAGGTTAGCCTTAATCTCCTCCGGATTAGTGTGGGCTTTGGCATCGACATTCTGATAAACGGGTACTGTCGGTGTCTGGAATGTAGTGTTGTTTATCGCTTTCTCCAACTCCTCCTTAGCCGGTTGCATCAGTGGTGAATGGAAAGCTCCGCCGACTTTGAGCACCAAAGCGCGCTTAGCGCCTGCTTCTGTCAGTTTAGCACATGCGGTATTAACGGCATCAATGTCGCCACTTATAACCAACTGACCTGGATTATTGTAATTGGCAGGAACAACAATGTTGTCTGCAGTGCTTACTTCTTCACATATTTTCTCAACGGTCTCGTCAGGCAGAGCGATGATGGCAGCCATTGTTGAAGGTTTCTTCTCACATGCCTTTTGCATTGCCATGGCACGTGCATATACTAATTTAAGACCGCTTTCAAAAGACAGCACCCCTGCTACGACAAGAGCAGAGATTTCACCAAGTGAATGACCGCCGACCATGTCAAATTGAGCATCATCTCCAGCGCAAATGGCACTGATGACAGAGTGAAGGAATACGGCAGGCTGAGTTACCTTGGTCTGCTTCAGTTCTTCATCTGTACCATTAAACATGATGTCTGTGATTTTGTAGCCTAAAATCTCATTGGCTTTGTCAAATAGTTCTTTGGCTTTCGGATTTGAATCATAGAGGTTCTTACCCATACCTACAAACTGTGCTCCCTGTCCGGGAAAAACAAATGCTTTCATTCTTTATATTCTTTATTTATAGTGTTTATCTGTGCAAAATTACTTCTTTTTCTTCAAATACAGGCTATATTTCGAAGTCAACGCATGAGCGTCCGCAAAGATGAGGCTTTAGTTTGCCTGCTGCCATGACGTGTTGCGGATGTTTGCTGTAGTAACGTACGTCATCCAGTGTCTCAAATGTGCTGTCCAGACAGATGTCCCACTGCTCATCGGGGTTAATATTGAAACCAACGTTTATGTCTTTGATACAGCTGATGATATTCCTCAGCGCCAGTATATCATCTCTGAATGTTGTCATAATGACTTGTTTGTCGTCTGCCTGGATGTCATCTTTAATTTTGAAAAGTACAATGTGCTTGACCATATGATGCATTTTATTTATAATTTTGTGGCGAAAATAATAAATCTTTGCCGTATAAGCGATTTTTGCAATGTAAATTTGACGCATGAGACTGAGTTTTTTCTCCATAGTTATTTTATTTCTGTTGTTTCTTCTGTCGTGTTCTTCCAACAAACCGGCAGATGCGTCTGATAATAAAGCCGGCGCAGACACTGCCGAGGTGTATGATTTGAACGACATAGAGGAAAACGGCGAATTGATAGCTGTGACTATTAGCGGCCCTGAGAGCTATTTCCAATATCACAATCTTGACATGGGCTTGGAGTATATGCTTGCAGAGGATTTTGCCAACAAACAAGGTTTCGCCATCCGCATGGAGATAGCCAAAGATACAATGGAACTGTTTGACATGCTGCGGAATAATAAGGCTGACCTTATTGCCTATGAACTCCCTGTCAAACTGATTAAAAAAATGGGATTTCTGTGTGTTGGGGTGGTTTCTGATACTGCCAATGCATCGTGGGCAGTTCGCAAGTCTTCCCCTTTGCTGGCTGAAAGTCTGGACGAATGGTATTCTCCGGCTTTGCGTGTAGAACAGCAGAAAACGATGCGTGATATTATGTCGCGTCCGCGTATTCATCACTCTGCATCACTGAAGCCCCGTGCCGCTATGCGCAAAGGTTCCATATCGCCCTATGACGGTTTGCTGGCGCGAGCTGCGTCAACATTAGGCTGGGACTGGCGGTTACTGGCTGCCCAGTGTTATCAGGAGTCAGCTTTTGACCCCGAGGCTGTTTCATGGGCAGGGGCGAGGGGACTGATGCAGATTATGCCCGGCACGGCAACGCAACTGGGTGTCTCTGTAGAGTCTTTGTTTCAACCTGAAACCAATATTGCCGCGTCTGCTAAATACCTGAAGATGCTTCAAGGGCAGTTTAGTGACATTAAAAATCCTGCCGAGCGCACCAAATTTGTCCTTGCGGCATACAATGGTGGAACTAATCACATACGCGATGCCATGGCTTTGGCCAAAAAACACCGTCGCAATTACCAGTTATGGGCAAATGTAAGTTATTTTGTCCTTCACCTCAGTGAACCGGCATTTTACAAAGACCCAGTAGTGAAGAGTGGTTACATGATCGGATCGGAAACATACAGATATGTCGCTTCCATTATGGCGCGCTGGCAACAGTATATCACTGGAGTTAGGGCGAAGCCTGTGCTACTTCCCGATGCGTCCGGAATGTCAGCCGTCAACTCTTTTCCTGCAAAATCGCGTAAGAAAAACCGTTTTACCAACACTTCCACGCAAATTATATCGCGGAGCGACTCTATCTTTCAAATAAAATAAAGTCGCCTGTTTATTGACAGGACATGTCGGTTGTCAGAACCACCAGTGTTTTTTCTTTTTCTTGGTCTTGGGCGTCTCGCCGGTGAGTTCGCGTACCAGATAATCCTGATAACTCATGTGCTTAGTGACAAGTTCGTAGATGACCCCCCATTCGGGCAAGCCACCCACATTGCGGTCATCGATGAAGAGGTCTACTTTGAGCTTTCTTGGCTCATTGTGCTCAAAGGTCTCTTCCGGAAAGCATTTGTTGACGGCGTAAAACTCTACACCGCGCTCACGGCACCATTGCAATGCTTCTTCAAGGGTTTTGCCTTGGCGGTTGGTCCACAATACGAGACGATGACCGTCTTGCAAGAGCATCTTGAGGGTTTGTGTAGCAAAAGGTCGTTCCTTACCTATCCTGGGGTATTCGTGTTCTACGATTGTACCATCAAAATCTACAGCGATTAACATGATTTTCTTTTTGTTAATGCATCAAGGGGTTCAGTTTCCGTCTTCTTCGTCGCCATTTGCCTTGATGACATTGCGATATATATTCTCCGGCGAAACAAATTGATATACGAAGTCGCCGAGAGGTTCAACGCGGGTAAATCTTTTTTTGTCAATTTTTTTCTTTAGTTTTACGTATATTTTTTCGGCGTTCTTCATGTTTTTAGCATAAAAAGTTGCACAAAGATAGCCGAAACGTCCGTTCTTGAGCAGATGATTCTCCAACTGGGCTGTGTATAGGTTAAGTCCGTCAATAAATCCTGTTTCCTTGTCGCATACGACTTTGGAAATAGGGGTGATGTTGGTAAAATATGTAATAGAGTCGTGATAGTTGCGTGCTACACCGAAGAGATACATGTCTTTGAGCACGGTGGGACGATCCTCATTCTTGAATTTCTTTTTGGGTGCCTTTTTCTTTGTTTTTTCTGTTTTCGGTTGGTTGTCAGACAACTCGTCGGTCTGCGCATAGCTGCTCATGCAAAAGATTAGAAGCATGAGTGTGAGTGCGATGCGGCGGATATGTAGATACCTCATATGATCTTGTTTGCGAATTTAGATGCAAACTTACACAAAAAATATGGTTAAACATACTCTCGGAGTGTTTTAATTTAAAATGTTGGTTTAACAATGTTAAAATATTGCGGTCATGATTCAGAACTCTTAACGTAGTTTATCTGCCTCTGTCGTGTAGTTGTTTTCATTCCATCGGATGGAATGTAAGTTCCGGCCAATGGAATTTACGTTCCAGCCAATGGAACGGAGACAATATCGCGTTGTAATGGAGTATTGTATGCCGGTAACAGGCGGATGATGTTATTATTTATGTAAATCAGTTTGGTTTCTGAGAGGTTTTTTGTAATTTTGTGTCCTCATGTCACAAATCGATTTTATGAATATTAATGGAGACGAATTAAATCTCCTCATTGATAAAGAGACAATACGGTCTCGTATAGATGAGTTGGCTAAACAAATCAGGAAAGACCATGGCGACGGGACACTTTCCGTACTTTGTGTCTTGAATGGTGCGTTTGTCTTTGCGGCGGATTTGATAAGGGCATATGAAGGACCGTGCGAAATTACTTTTGTCAAATTGTCATCTTATCAAGGTACTGAATCAACTGGCACGGTAAAAATGGCAGAGAAAATCCCGTGCAACATAACCGGCAAGGATGTTCTGATAGTAGAAGACATTGTGGACACGGGACTGACTATGGACTATCTGCTGAAAATTGTGAAGGCACAGAACCCTCGCAGCGTGAAGGTGGCAACATGTTTTGACAAACCCAGTCGCAGGAAGATTAATGTTCCTGTAGATTATGTCGCATTTGAGATAGAGGACAAATTTATTGTCGGCTACGGACTGGACTATGACGGACTGTATCGTAACTTGCCGAGCATATATACAAAGAACGGATAAAACACAAAATAATAAGCAAAATGATTAATATCGTAATTTTTGGCGCTCCTGGAAGCGGCAAAGGAACACAGAGTGAGAAGATTGTAGAAAAATATGGTTTTGCCCATATCTCAACCGGCGATGTACTTCGTGGCGAGATAAAGAAAGGTACTCCGTTGGGTAAAACGGCCAGCGAATACATATCGAAAGGCCAACTTATACCAGACTCGCTGATGACAGACATCCTGGCATCGGTGTATGACGGTCTGCGTGGCACAAGTAAAGGATGCATATTTGACGGGTTCCCCCGCACCATACCTCAAGCAGAAAGTCTCGACAGTCTGTTGAGAGAACGTGGCGAGGAAGTCAGTGCGATGATTGAACTTAATGTTCCAGAGCAGGAACTTGTTACCCGTCTGGTTGAAAGAGGTAAGACCTCAGGCCGTGCCGATGATAATGAGGAGACTATTAAACAGAGACTGCAAGTGTACCACGGTCAGACATCACCATTAATAGAGTGGTTTGACAAGCAGGGTAAACGTCATTGCATTGACGGCCTCGGAGCAATGGACCGCATTTTCTCTGATATCTGCAAAGTTATAGATACCTTATAAATCCACATGCCTGAGAGCAACTTCATAGACCATGTGAGAATTACGTGCCGCAGTGGAAAAGGCGGCCGTGGCTCCATGCACCTTCACCATGCCAAATATTCCTATAATGGCGGGCCTGACGGCGGCAACGGTGGCCGTGGCGGGCACATTATCCTCCGCGGCAACCGTAACATGTGGACTTTGCTCCATCTGCGTTATCAAAAACATGTCTTTGCCGGCAATGGCGGTGACGGAGGAGCCAATTGCCTGACAGGAAAAAACGGTAAGGATGAATATATAGAGGTGCCATGCGGTACGGTTGTCTATAATGCGGAAACAGGCAAATATATATGCGACATCACGTCTCACGGGCAAGAGGTTGTGCTTTTGAAAGGCGGCCGTGGCGGATTGGGAAACTATGAGTTCCGCACATCGACCAATCAGGCACCACGCCATGCGCAGCCGGGTGAACCAATGCAGGAGATGCAGGTCGTCATGCAACTGAAATTGCTGGCCGATGTCGGTCTTGTGGGATTCCCCAACGCCGGTAAATCCACATTGCTTTCTTCCGTTTCTGCAGCGCAT
>Ga0256407_10003767_pt1 | contig 26403 bp, 23 predicted proteins | sample RumenRJG_04DNA_FD_193489 | JGI IMG/M metagenome (GOLD analysis project Ga0256407, IMG submission 193489) | Bovine rumen microbial communities from Lethbridge, Alberta, Canada - RJG_04 | ecosystem: Host-associated > Mammals > Digestive system > Stomach > Rumen | place: Canada: Alberta... | reverse complement strand
GGCACTCTCAGGATATCGGAGATGCCTTTGATTATTAAGATTCTACATGTAAAACCGCCCTCAAATCGTCATAGGCATTTTCGAAGAACCAGAGATGCCTTTGATTTTTGCCGGGAAAGGCAGGAGAGAAGTTCAGCTGGGGCGAGGAGGCGACGCAGGTTCTGGACCAAGGGGCATAGGCCCCGACTCCATGAACCTCCGACGAAGCCCCAGCGTCGATCACATCGTGAATATCAGTTTGTGGGGACTCTGGGGAGTATGAATCCATAATATTTGGTATGGAAAGGGAAGCTTTCACAATCGTATAATGTGATACAGGTTATGGACTGACTCCTCTGGCTTTGAGGGGTCAGTTCGTTGCGTTTGTGGCCAGCGGAACGGGCTGGTCGCATAATGAGAGAGCCAAGAGAGAAAGGATGTTGAACCATGGCAAACAAAGAAAGACTGAACCATTATCCGAGCATTTTCATCCATGGCTTTGAGGGCTACGGATGCTATGACAAGACGGACTATGTCATGCACTATTGGGGCATGTTCCGGGGCGATTTGATGAAGCACCTTCGAGACCAGGGCTATGAAGTCTACAACCCGTCAGTTGGTCCGTTCCACAGCGGATGGGACCGAAGCTGCGAACTCTATGCCATCCTGAAGGGCGGCACTGTCGACTACGGAAAAGTCCACAGTGAGAAGTACGGTCATGCCCGCTATGGCCGCACCTATCCCGGTATTCTCAAGGACTGGGGTGAGGAAGGACCTCACAAGAAGATCAACATCCTCGGCCACTCCTTCGGCGGCCCGACGGTCCTTGCGTTCTCAGAACTACTGTATAATGGTTCCGAAGAAGAGCGTGCCGGCACACCGGCGGACGAACTATCTCCGCTTTTTGAAGGCGGTCATGATTGGCTCCACACCGCCACGACCATGTCCGGTGTCAACAACGGTACGACTGTCGCCACGATCCTCGGTAACAAGCCGGCCGACTTCCTGACGGACGTCATCCTTGGCATCGTGACCGCGGTCGCGAACACCAACTTCTCGAAGTGGTACGACCCGCACCTCGACATATGGGGCGTCATGGACGAGCCCGCGAAACTCTCGAACCGCGAGTTTCGCAACCCGCTGCCCTATATGAAAGGTGTCAAACGGTACGCCGCGAATCGCGTCGACAACATCCTCCACGAAATGATGGTGCCGGTCTGCTTCGAGATCAACGGCATGCGCAAAGGAATCACCGGCAGCAACGCCTACTACTTCTGCCGTCGCGGCAACCGCACCCACTACAGTAACGGCATGCAGCTGCCGAACAAAAACATGTGCCTTCTGATGATGGCGGCCTCCAGCATCGTCAACATCAACCGCTCGAAAACCCTCAAGAAGAACTATGGCTTCGACAAGACCTGGCTCCCGAGCGATGGCCTCGTCAATGTGCCCGGCCAGTCCGCTCCACTGAACCAGCCCTCCATCGACGCCACGTCAGAGGACATGGATTTCAAACCCGGCATCTGGTACAACATGCCGGTCGAAGACAAGGACCACATGTCCTGGATGGGCTACCGCGAACGCATCCAGCCCTACTATGATTACTTCGACAACCTGATGGAAACCTTCGCGTCTCTTCCGGACGGAGAAGACCTGTAAGCGTGCGTATGTATGCAGAAAGCGCCTTGCGGATGCAGGGCGCTTTCCATTACAATAGGGGTGTTGAAAACAAAATGTGCATCGCCACAGAAAGAAGGAACACAAGATGGTAAAACACATTATTTTATGGCAGCTCAAGGATGAGTTCAGCGCGGAAGAGAAAGCCGCCATCAAAGCGGACATCAAAGCAGGGCTCGAAGGCCTGGTCGGCAAAGTGCCGGGACTGCTCGAAGTCACCGTCAACATCAATGGCCTTCCGACATCGAATGCCGACCTTATGCTCGACACGACCCTCGAAAGCTATGAAGCCCTCAAGGGTTACGCCGTCCATCCGGCCCACGTTGCAGTCGCCGATGGAAAAGTGCGGCCCTACACGAAGAACCGTGTATGTATGGACTTTGAGGGATAAGCACGCTGCGGCGATCCACCGCGCAAACGGAAAACGAATCAAAAAACGCCCTGCAAAATGCAGGGCGTTTCACTTTGTTGTTCAGATGCCGAGCTCGAATCTCAACTGAGGTTTCTGGGGTTCGTAGTCGAGGAGCTCGAAATCCTCGAGGCAGATGTCCTCGAACTTGCAGCCGGGCTCCGCATGGAGCACCAGGGTGGGCGATTTGCCGTCGTCGTTCTGCTCCGCGACCTCCGCGCGGCGGAGCATCTCGTGCGCGTTGTCGATGTGACGGTCGTAGATCTGTTCGTTCGCCACGAAGTGGGTGAACACGCCGGGCTTGTAGTCGGTGACATGGGCGACCATCAGGAGGAGCGCCGCGTACTGGATCTCATTGATGCCGCCGGCACCGGATGCCGTCAGCATATCGCCTGAACGTTGGACCATGGACATGTCGAGGTATTCACCGCGAACGTTCCACATGGTGAGGAACGCGCAGGGCGCGAGGCCCGGAGTCTCCTGAAGGTCCGCCTCCTGCCAGAGGCTCATGACCTTCCGTCTGCCGTAGGGGTTCTTCTCGATGTCCTCGATGATCTTGTGGATGAGGTCGTACCGTTTGACGGTGGCGCCGTAACGCTGGCCGATGGTGCCGTCCCCGATGTCCCAGGGGTCCCACCAGGTGACGCCCATCTCCCGCATCTCGGCGAGGTCGTTGGTCGGCTTCTGGTAAATGGTGAAGATCTCCCGGATGCCCGTCTTCCAGGCCTGGGGCCGGAGCGTGCAGATGGGGAACTCACCCTTCGACAGGTCATACTTGCGCATGACATGGTTGACCGAAATGGTGTAGGCGGGCGTGCCGTCCTCATACTTCGGCCGCGGGTCTACGTCCTGAAACCCGTTCTCTAAAATATTCTTGATATCTTCTACGAGATATTTATCTGCTTTTGTCATGATCATAACTCCCGGGCGTTCATCGCCCCAGCTCTTTTCTTGCTTTTCCCTATTGTACCCACCGGAGGGCGATTTGTCCACCATCGGAAAACGCCCCTACATTTTGTCGGAATCGACTCGGGAAAAAGGTCAGGAATGCGGATAGTCCCGCTTTACAAAAACATTTAAAATAGCACCGACATCTGGAAGTGCGCGCATACCGTTTCGCAAAGTACCAAAAGTTTAGTACAAAGAATGGTAAATATTCTCAACTGTTTTCTTGACTATAGTTTGATAAGGTATGTATAGCAAATGTTGGGCGTTCCACTCCTCCCGCGGGGAAAATCAGTACCTGCAAACCAGGGAGGAGAGGGCAGGCCCGAATCTTTTTCGCAATCTCTAAAGGAGGCTCAGAACATGCAGACACCCTCTGAGTTTGTCACCTCGTATGCCCTCATCGGGCAGAAGAAAGCAAAGTCCCCTGCTACGAAGCTCCTGGTCCTTGGCGTTTTGGCCGGCTTCCTCATCGGCATGGGCGCGGCGGTCACGAACACCGCCGGCCATGCCCTCACGAACCCCTCGGTCGCGAAGATCGTCTCCGGCCTGCTGTTCCCGTTCGGCCTCATCATGGTCATCCTGACCGGCGCCGAACTCTTCACCGGCAACTGCCTCATCACCATCTCCGTCATGGAGAAGAAGGTCGACCTGAAAGGCATGCTCCGCAACTGGTTCTATGTTTACCTCGGCAACTTCATCGGCTCTCTGCTCCTGGCCATGGCCTGTGCCTACAGCGGCCCCATGAACCTGAACAACAACGGTGTGGCCGTCTACACCATGAAAGTGGCGGCAGGGAAGTGTGCTCTGACCTTCGGCAACGCGGTCGTCCTCGGCATCCTGTGCAACGTCCTTGTGTGCATTGCGGTGGCGATGAGCCTCATGAGCAAAAACACCATCGGCCGTGCTATCGGTGCCTACCTTCCCATCGCGTTCTTCGTCATCGCCGGCTTCGAGCACTCGGTGGCGAACATGTACTACATCTCCGCCGGACTCTTCGCAACGAGCATCCCGGCCTACGTGGACGCCGCTGCCGCCGCGGGCCTCGACCTGTCAGGCCTCACCTGGGGCAACTTCCTCGTCCACAACCTGCTGCCCGTCACCCTCGGCAACATCATCGGCGGCTGCAGCTTCGGCGCTCTCCTGTGGTTCGCCCACGGTCCGCAGGAAGCTCCGGTCCCGGTCCCGGTCGTCGTCACCGACGGTGCTCAGACCAACGCCGGCTGACTACCCTACAAAATATCGGTATTTATAGTTTGTGTTTTACAAACGCTCAGATATAATAATTAAGTAATTCCAATTTCAAGGAGGAACAATCCCATGGCTGAATTCAAGACTGATATCCAGATCGCTCAGGAATGCGAAATGGAAAACATCCGCGTCATCGCGGAGCGTGCCGGCGTCGACGAGAAATATCTCGAAATGTACGGCAACTACAAAGCAAAAGTCGACTACAAACTCCTCAAGGACAATGCCGACAAACCGAACGGCAAGCTGATCCTTGTCACCGCCATCAACCCGACTCCCGCCGGCGAAGGCAAGACCACCACGACCGTTGGTCTCGCGGACGGCATGAGAAAGATCGGCAAGAACGTCGTCGTCGCTCTCCGTGAGCCGTCCCTCGGCCCGGTCTTCGGCGTCAAAGGCGGCGCGGCCGGCGGCGGATACGCCCAGGTCGTTCCCATGGAAGACATCAACCTCCACTTCACCGGCGACTTCCACGCCATCGGTGCTGCCAACAACCTCATCGCTGCCATGCTCGATAACCACATCCAGCAGGGCAACGCTCTTGGCATCGACGTCAAGCAGATCACCTGGAAGCGCGCGGTCGATATGAATGACCGTCAGCTCAGAAACATCGTCAACGGCCTCGGCGGCCGCATGCAGGGTGTCCCGCGTGAGGACGGCTTCGACATCACCGTCGCGTCCGAGATCATGGCAGTCCTTTGCCTCGCCTCCGACATCACCGACCTCAAGGCCCGTCTTGCCCGCATCGTCATCGCCTACACCTTCGACGGCAAACCCGTCACGGTCGCTGACATCAAGGCACAGGGCGCCTGCGCAGCCCTCCTGAAGGACGCTCTGAAACCGAACCTCGTCCAGACCCTCGAAGGCACTCCGGCCTTCATCCACGGCGGCCCCTTCGCGAACATCGCCCACGGCTGCAACTCCGTCACCGCCACCAAGATGGCGCTCAAACTCGGCGACTATGCCATCACCGAAGCAGGCTTCGGTGCTGACCTCGGCGCTGAGAAGTTCCTTGACATCAAGTGCCGTATGGCCGGCCTCGCTCCGTCCGCAGTCGTCATCGTCGCTACCGTCCGTGCTCTCAAGAATCACGGCGGCGTTGCCAAGGAAGACCTGAACAACGAAAACCTCGAAGCTCTGGAAGCCGGTCTCCCGAACCTGCTCCAGCATGTTGACAATATCAAGAACGTCTACGGTCTGCCGGTCGTCGTCGCCATCAACGCGTTCCCGACCGATACCAAGGCCGAACTCGACCTCGTCGAGAAGAAGTGCAACGAGCTCGGCGTCAACGTCGCTCTGTCCGAAGTCTGGGCAAAAGGCGGCGAAGGCGGTGTCGCTCTGGCCGAAGAAGTCGTCCGTCTCTGCGAAGAGCCGTCCGAATTCAAGTTCTGCTATGATGAGAACGCTTCCATCATGGACAAACTCAACGCCATCGCAACCAAGATCTACCACGCTGACGGTGTCGACCTCGTCGACAAGGCTCCGAAGCAGCTGAAACAGCTCGAAGAGCTCGGCTTCGACAAGATGCCCATCTGCATGGCCAAGACCCAGTACTCCTTCTCCGATGACGCGACCAAGAAGGGCGCACCGAAAGACTTCCGGATCTCGGTCCGCAACCTGAAGGTCTCCGCCGGCGCCGGCTTCGTCGTCGCCCTCACCGGTGATATCATGACCATGCCCGGTCTGCCGAAAGTCCCGGCTGCCGAGCGCATCGACGTCGACGAGAACGGCGTCATCACCGGCCTCTTCTAAGAAAGGAAACCACCCATGGACATGCTCAACAACTCCTTGGAACAATTTTCAGCAAAGCTCGCCTCCGCTGCCCCCACACCGGGCGGCGGTGGCGCTGCCGCGCTGGCAGGCGCCCTGGCCGTTGCCCTCGGCAACATGGTCGGCAGCCTCACCGTCGGCAAGAAAAAGTATGCTGACGTTGAAGACCGCATCAAAGAACTGAATGCGGCGTCCGAAGAACTCCGCGGCAAGCTCCTCGCCCAGATGGATGAGGACGCGAAGGCCTTTGAGCCCCTCTCCAAAGCCTACGGCATCCCGAAGGACGCCCCCGGCAGAGACGAGGAGCTCGAACGCTGCCTGCACGCCGCCGCAGAACCGCCCATGAACATCCTTCGTCTCTCCTGTGAAGCGATGGACCTCATCGCCGAGTACGCGGAAAAAGGCAGCCGTCTCGTCATCTCCGACGCCGGTTGTGCCGCCGCTATGGCTGAGGCCGCCATCCGCTCCGCGGCCCTCAACGTGGCCATCAACACCCGTCTCATGAAAGACCGGGACTATGCGGAAAAGATGAACGAAGAACTCGACGCTCTCGTGGCAAAGTATGTCCCGATGGCAGAAGAGGCATTCCAGCTTGTTTATGGAGGTCTGAGATGAGCACAGTATTGAAAGGTAAGCCGACAGCGGACGCACTGGACCTGGATACATCCAAGCGCGTAGAAACCCTGAAGGCTAAAGGGGTCACTCCCACTCTCGCCATCCTCCGCGTGGGCGAGAGAGAGGACGACCTCGCATACGAACGCGGCGCTCTGAAGAGAGCCGAAAAGAACGGAGTCGCGGTCAAGCAGGTGCTGCTTCCCGCAGACGTCACGCAGGACGAGCTGCTGGCCGCCATCCGCTCTCTCAATGAAGACGACGCCGTCCACGGTGTCCTCATGTTCCGCCCGCTGCCGAAGCACCTCAACGAAAACGAGGCCTGCGAGGCGCTGGCTCCGGAAAAGGACGTCGACGGCATTACCCGCGGCTCTATGGCGAGCATCTACTCCGGGAAAGGTGCCGGCTTCGCGCCCTGTACGGCCGAAAGCTGCATCGAGATCCTGAAGTACAACAACGTCGAGATGTCCGGCAAACGCGCCGTCGTCATCGGCAGAAGCCTTGTCATCGGCAAGCCGGTCGCCATGCTGCTCATGGCGAACAACGCCACGGTCACCGTGTGCCACAGCCGGACGAAGGACATGCCGTCCGTCGTCAAAGAGGCGGACATCGTCATCGCCTGCCTCGGCCGCGCCGAGATGATCAACAAAGACTACTTCGTACCCGGCCAGGTCGTCCTGGACGTCGGCATCAACTGGTCCGAAGAGAAGAACAAGCTCGTCGGCGATGTAGCGTTTGACGAAGTCGAACCCATCGTGGATGCCATCACCCCGGTCCCCGGCGGTGTCGGCTCCGGTACCACCGCGGTCCTCATCCGTCACGTGGTGGAAGCGGCGGAAAAAGCGGCTCTGTAACAAAATAACATGCACTAATCCGCAAAATTAGTTATATACAGGAGCCATATCTTCCTGTATCATAGAACTGCAAAACGGGGAGACCCGTAAAAACACATATCTGGTCTGTCAGAGTAGAATAAGAGCGTAAAGTGCTGTGGGATGGGAAGTTCGCCCACAGACGAAGGGGAAGTGCCCCGCGGTTCTTATTCGCGTCCGCTGCCGACGAGAAGAGCAAATATCGCTCCTTTTGTAGCAGTGGCTGCAAAAGGAGCTTTTTGTACTTTTGCACGCCGCGCTTTGACTTTCTCAGGCTTTGAAACTCGAGAAAGAAGGAACAACTATGATGAACAACACTGCCACGAGAGAAGGGAACCGCATGAACGTGCCCATCTGGAAACGCGAACTGTCGATCAATACTCAGCAGCTGGTCACGATGGCTCTGCTGGTCGCCCTCGACATCGTCCTGTCCCGCTTCGGATCCATCAACCTGTGGAATACCCGCATCGGCTTCGGCTTCGTGCCCATCGTCGTCGCCGGTATGCTCCTCGGCCCCTTCAAGGCAGCCGTCACCGCCGCCGTCGCCGACATCATCGGCGCCCTGCTGGTACCCACCGGCGCGTTCTTCCCGCCCCTGACCGTCACGGCGGTCCTCCGCGGCATCCTGTACGGCATCATGCTGAAGTATGTGCCGGAGTACCTCGCAAAGGTCATTGACGACCCGAAGAAGTATCAGAAAGCCTGGATCGGTGTCTGTGCCGCCACGACGCTGTTCGACCAGCTGGCCTTCGGTATGCTGCTCCAGTCCTACTGGCTGAGCCTTCTCTACGGCTCGCCCTACACCGGCATGATGGCCTCCCGCGTCCTGCAGATCGCCATCCTCATCCCGGTCGAGTTCGTCGTCCTCATCTTCCTGCCGAGGCTCACGGACAAACTCCTGCCCTTCCTGCAGAGCGGCAAAAAAGGAAGATAACCTGCGCAAAAACTCGGAAAAGAAATACAGGGAAAGCCCCCGGACGACCTTCGTCCGGGGCCTTGTCTTCTGTGGAAATAATCACGAAAAACAAGTTGTTCGAAATTAGTGAAATAGTGCTTTCTTTCAAGGGGGTTATCCTTTATAATATTACTGTAAAAGTCTGCGCACCGGCTTCGGCCGTCGCAAACCTACCAACCCCAAGGAGGAGCAAACTATGAGCTACAAACTGGTATTAGTCAGACACGGCGAGTCCGAGTGGAACAAGGCCAACCTGTTCACCGGCTGGACCGATGTCGACCTGTCCGAAAACGGTGTCGAAGAGGCCAAACGCGGCGGTCAGCTGCTGAAAGAAGAAGGCTTCGAATTCGACGTCTGCTACACCTCTTACCTCAAGAGAGCCATCCACACCGCGAACAACGTTCTCTGCGAGCTCGACCAGGAGTACATCCCGGTCATCCGCGCATGGCAGCTGAACGAGAAGCATTACGGCGTCCTTCAGGGCCTCAACAAGGCTGAGACCGCCGCCAAGTACGGCGACGACCAGGTCAAGATCTGGAGACGTTCCTTCGACGTCGCTCCGCCCGCACTGGCTGACGACGACGAGCGCAACCCGAAGAACCAGAAGATGTTCAAGACCGTTCCGGCAGAAGAACTGCCCGCGACCGAGTCCCTCGAGACCTGCATCGCCCGTGTCGTTCCCTACTTCAAGGACGTCATCGTTCCGGACCTCAAAGCCGGCAAGACCGTCCTCATCGCCGCACACGGCAACTCCCTGCGTTCTCTCGTCATGTACCTTGACGACCTGACCCCGGAGCAGATCCTCGAAGTCAACATCCCGACCGCCATCCCGCTGTACTATGAGCTGGACGAAGAGACCCTCAAACCCATCAGCCACCGTTACCTCATCTCCGAAGAGGAACTGAAGGCCAAGATGGAAGCCGTTGCCAACCAGGGCAAGGCCAAATAAGAGTCTGTTGGCGATTTACGTCAATAACAGAAGAGCGACCTCTGGGGAGGCCGCTCTTTTTACGTCTTATGCAGTTTAAAACAGGTCGATGTCGTCGAGGCCTTCCTCTTCCTTCCGCTTTTTGTCTTTTCTCAAGTGGTAGATGAGGTAGCCGAGGAAGGCGAGGGCACAGGCGAGGATGATGGCGCTCTTGAACAGGTCAAGGCCCTTGGTGTGAACGACACCGTGGTCCGCTGCTTTGGAGATGTTCTCCCGGAAGAGGTGCTCCGTGAGGTCCATGATTTTGTTGGCCTCCTTGGAACCGTCCTTGTACACACCGTTCTCGATGCCGTACTCGGACAGCTCGAGGTCGGTCGTGTAGATGCTCGCGGCACCGCTGTTGATGCGGTAGATCTGCAAGGAATTGCGGACGAAGTAGCCGTCGAAGTCGAGATCCACGTGGCCCTTCTTGCAGTACCAGAGGCCGAAGGGGTTCTCGGCGACGCCGGTGAACTTCTTGTCGACTTTGCCTTTGTAACAGTACCACCAGCCATTTTCCATGGTGGGCGCGACGCCGGTGTAGTCGGTCTTCTTTTTGTTGTGCTTGTTGCAGGCCCACCAGGTGCCGTCCTTCTGCTTCAGGATGACGAGGTCCGCGAACTTCGTTTTGCCGATTTTCGTCGTGGTGGACCGGGTGGTCGATGACGAGGAGACCGTCGTGCCCCGCGCAAACTTCGCGGAACTGGTCAGGAAGACCGCGGTCCCTGCCACCAGGAGCAGGCACAATAACATCGCAAGTCCTGCGGACAGGGAGCGATGGATGGAATATCTTGTCATAGGGAATTGCTCCAGTATTAATAAAGAATCGATTATTATAATGATACAGATTTGGCTTGGAGTCAAGTGGGGTAAATCGCCCAAAAACATGCAGAAACAACTATACGAGTGTAACAAAAGTTACAATTTGATAATCAATCTACAAATTGTATGCAATAAATAGTTACAATTTATTCACAAAGTGTGGTATAGTAGTGGTTGTATGAATGACCTCGCACAGAGGCGATTCCAGCAAAAGAAATAAAAGGAGTTTAGTATGGGGACCACAACCAAGAAGTTCAACATTCTGGACGAAGCCAATCAGGGCTTCAAAGTCTACCATGTCGAAGAAATGAAGGACCTGTTCGAAGGCCGTGAGCATCTGCCGTCTTACCGGATGTTCAGCACCAAATGGGGCGAGAACGGCCACAAGGGTCTGAAACAGATCGAAAAGGAATACAACCGTTCCTGGTACAGCTGCATCAAAGAGCGCTGGATGAAGAAGAAACCGAAACACGAGATGTTCTTCTACCGCGGAACTGTCATTTCCCGCAAAGAAGCATTTGCCACTGCTGACAAAGTGGCGGAAGCACTGCTGGCACTCGGCGTCAAGAAGGGCGACGAGATTCCCTGCTGCCTGTCCAACGTTCCTGCCGTCGGCATGATCATGCTCGGCGCCAACAAGATCGGTGCCAAGCTCAACTGCTTCGGCGGTCACTATGACCCGAAATTCATCAAGGTCATCCTGAGCGAAGTTTCCGACAAGGTCCTGTTCGTCACCGATGACGAATATGCCAAGATCGCGGACAACGTCGCGAAGGCGAAGGTCAAGAACGTCGTCGTCATCTCTCTGGCCGACTATCTGCCGGAGAACCTTGCGAAGTGCAAGGAGTACGAAGAGGACTTTGACAAGTACTACCACTATGACAACAAAGCCGTCGAATACGTCGCTCAGAACAAGAAGACCCACATGACCTGGTTCGACTTCCTCGACAAGTCTGCCAAGTTCAAGGGCAAGGTCAAGGACGACAACGACCTCGATACCGAGTTCCTCGTCACCTACACCTCCGGTTCCACCCGCATCGGTTTCCCGAAGCGTGAAGTGCACCGCAACCGTTCGCTCATCACCGTCGGCGTCTTCCACGACCCGAAACTGTGCGGCAACCCCGCTGCCCAGAACCTCCGTGGTCTTGCCCTCATCCATACGGACTCCGATACGGACCTCATCACCATGATCTCCGACTCCCTGTTCCAGGGCTGGTCCGTTGCCTTTGAGCCGGAATACGACAGAGACGACTTCCTCGAGTACCTCGTCGTCAGCAAGCCGAACTTCTGCCTCGCCACCACGAACTTCCTTCTGAAGGCGGCCCGTCAGTACCTCATCGAGAAGCGCCTCGGCAAGCGCAAGATGCCCTGGCTCCTCGCCATGTTGGCCGTCGGCGAAGGCTGCACCGCCGGTGAAGAGCGCTTCATCAACACCTGGTTCCGCGAGGCCCATGCCGGCTGGGGCGTCAACATCGTCGGCCCCGTCCGTCTTCCCATCGTCACGGTCGGCCTCGGCGGCGGCGACACCGAACACGGTGGCATCTACTACTCGCTGTTCCACAAGATGAACGAGACTCTGAAGAAGAGAGAACTGAAAGGTAAGCCCTACGGCATGATGCCCGTTCCGTATGCTCACTGCTGCGTCCTTCGCAAGAACGAAGACGGCGAGTATGAAGAGGCCGGGTACAACGAAAACGGCATCATCGTGGCAAACTCCGCCACCACCATGGCCCGTTACAAGAACGACTGGGAGAAGACCAAGGCTCTGGTCATCACCGACAAGTACGGCATCGACTGGGTCTCCTGCAATGTCTTCGGTTACATCGACGACTCCGGCGCCATCCATATGAAGGACCGCGTCGACAGCCAGGTCACCCTCGAGAACGGCAAGACCGTCTTCCCGTACAAGATCGCTGACGAAGCTCAGAAGGACGCCGAGAACCTTCTTTCCACCGTGGTCACCACGGCTGAAGAGGACGGCAAGACCTACTTCATCGTCAACTTCCAGTACAGCCCGCTGCGCAAAAGCCACAAGCACGACATCGTCCGTGACCTCGACAAGCGCATGAAGAAGAACTTCCCCGACATCCACGACCACATCCGTTACCGTCGTTTCGCGGAGCGTTATCCGTTCCCCGTCACCGGCGCCGGCAAGAGAAGTGTCGTCGAAGTCATCAACATGGGCATGGACTACACCTTCAAACTCGAGAAGGGCCAGAAGGTCTGGACCGGCAAACACGACAAAGTCGAAGACCCGTCCAAGTCCAACAAATCCTTCTTCTAAGAAGATACAAGAAAACCCCCGCCTCATGGCGGGGGTTTATTGCTTGCCGATTTATTCTTTTTCCAGTTTGTTTAGACAATTATAGTCAATCGATAATTATTCTGTCAATGAGTTTCGACTCACCGGCCGCATCCAGGTCACATTTCCGGGTAGATTATACAGATGTATGAGGTTATTCGAAATAACAATGTATACACTTTCTTATCAAATATTGAATCCTTTACTTTAAAGTGATAAAGTAATGTAAAGTCTGTAAGATATATCGAAACATTTCGACCTACCTTACACTGTAAAGATAGTAAACAGTATTATCGGAAGTAGGGAAAACACATGAAATACCAGGATGAATACATGAAAATCTACGAAGACTTCAAAGTCAATTCGAAGTTTTTCCAGGCCATCGGCAATGAGACCCGACAGGGCATCCTCCTGTTCCTCATCGCGTCTGGTGAAAAAGGCGCCCGCGTCAACGAGATCACGGAAAACGCACATCTCTCCCGTCCCGCTGTTTCGCATCACCTCAATGTTCTGAAGGAAGCAGGCATCATCCACTGCCGTCCGGAAGGCACCAGCCACTACTACTACATCTCCATCCAGCAGCACCTGCCGCACCTGTACAAGCTGAACAAGGACGTCGGCGCGTTCCTGAAGGAGTACTATAAAGACGATGCCGATGCTCTGGCACGCTTTGAAGAGATGGGCATCTCGCTTGGCTGAAAATGAAACGGAAGGAATACTGAACGAGGCACCGGTTTTACCGATGCCTCGTTTTTTGCAGTTCTTTTTATTCGATTTCGATGACCGTGACCTCCGACGGCAGCGGCTCCGGTTTGTCTTCGATGCGGAACCGGACGTTGTGCCCGCCGTAAGTGAGACCGTAGATCCGGTCCGGGTCCCTCTGGTACTGGGGGCGGGGATCGTTGCGGAGGATGCCGACGAGTTCCGCCTCCATCTCCTCGTCAAGACCGGCGGCAACGGCGAACTCATGGAGCGCTTCTTCGTTCGCGAGTTTCAGCTTAAGGTCCGTGGCCCCGGTGGTGAACCCGGAGGCCGCTTCCGGAATGGAGTCGGAGTAGGGCATATAGGGCTTGATGTCGTAAATGGGCGTCTCGTCCATGAGGTCGACGCCTGAAACGACGATCTGCGGGCCCTCCGGCAGGACCGTCTTGTACCGGATGAGCTCCTGGCCCGGGTTGTACTGCTCGTCGTTCTCTTCTCCGATCATGGTCGCCGGAAGGTACAGCGCCTCCAGCTTGACGACAGACATGCCGATGTCGTTGGGCCGGAAGGGCGAGCGGGTGGCAAAGACGCCCCGGCGCAGGTTGCCGCCCAGCCGCGGGGGCCGGACCGTGGGGGCATAGGGTGCATCGCCATAGAACCCGTGGTGCTCTTCCTTGATGGACTCCGAGAACCCCCAGAGGAGCCAGATGTGGGAAAAGCCCTCGAGGCCGCGAAGCGCGTCCGCGCAGCGGTAGTCCGGCTCGAAGGTGATGACGCCGGTCAGTTCCGGGACGACGCCGGCCTGGCGGGGCAGTCCGAACTTGCCGGTGAGGTTCGTATGCATGTGGGCGATGGGCTCAATGGTATGCAGTGCCATGGAACGTCCTTTCTCTTGAATAAGATAACAAGAAATACTAAAATACTATAGAACATTATAACATAGAAGAACCCACAGAAGGAGAACCGACGTGACGTTTGAACAAACAGTCGTGAACTACCAGCCGGAACTGACCACCTGGAACGCGGACCTGCCGCTGCCCCAGCGGGTCTATGCCGGCATCCACCTGAACAACATCTGCCATAACGTGCAGTGGTATATGGACCACACCGGTCCGGACACCAAGACCATGGCGGTCATCAAGACCGACGCCTATGGTCACGGCGCCGTCATGGTGGCGAAAGCCCTCGAGAAGATCGGAGTCGACGCATTCGCCGTTGCCACCGTCGAGGAGGGCGTGGAACTGCGGGAACACGGCGTGACCGAACCCATCCTCATCCTCGGGCATGTCTTCCCGGACATGATGAAAGCGGCCATCGACCATGAACTGACCATGGCGGTCTTCAACGAAGGCAACGCCGTCATGCTGTCCATCGTGGCCGGCACCATCGGTAAGACCGCGCACATCCACCTGAAACTCGACACCGGCATGGGCCGCATCGGCTTCGTGCCCCACGAAGCGGGGAGCGAGGAGCGGAAAGAGGTCCTCAACACCATCGAGGGCATCTTTCAGTTGCCGAACCTTTCGATCGACGGCATCTTCACCCACTTCGCCAAGGCGGACTGGGCGGACAAGACCTTCATGAACGAGCAGATCGCCCTCTTCAAGAGCACGGTCGCGGACCTCGAAGCCAGAGGCCTTGACCTCGGCATCCGCCACATGTGCAACTCCGCCGCCGGCCTCGAGAAGGACGATGACTTCTTCGACATGGTCCGCGTCGGCATCACCGTCTACGGCCTCTGGCCCTCCGATGAGGTGCAGAAAGACAAGATCGACCTGCGCCCCGGAATGAGCCTCGTGTCCCACGTCTCCAACGTGAAAGAAGTGGGCCCCGGCTTCCCGGTGGGCTACGGTTCCACCTATGTGACGACAAAAGAACGTACCGTCATCGCCACGGTCCCGGTGGGCTACGGCGACGGATATCCCCGTTCGCTGTCCAACAAGGGCGAGGTGCTCATCGCCGGACGGAGAGCTCCCATCATCGGACGGGTCTGCATGGACCAGTTCATGGTGGACGTCACGGACCTCCCCGGTGTGGCTCAGGGCGACGAAGTCGTCCTGCTCGGCAGCCAGACCTGGCCCGAAGAGGGTCGGGGCTTCGACGACGCCGAAGCGTTCTCGGACACCATCACCATGGAAGAACTCGGCGACCTCTCCGGCCGCTTCAACTACGAATTCGCCTGCGACATCAACAAACGGGTGCCGCGAGTATACATCGACTGACATTTATGGAGGAACACGAATGAACAAGGTTTATGCCGCCATCGGCGCACTGGTGGACTATGCTGTCACACACGGCCTCGCGGAAGACGCGGACCGTCATTACCTCGTCAACGCCCTGCTGGAGAAACTGGGCCTCGACGATTATGACCCGGTGGGCGATGTACCCTTCGAAGGCCTCGACGACATCCTCGACACTCTCGTCGACTATGCGGCGGAGCAGGGCCTTCTGAAGAGCGAGAGCATCACCGGCCGGGACCTGTTCGACACCGCCCTCATGGGTGCCGTCACCCCGCGGCCGTCCGACGTCATCGAGACGTTCCGAAGCCTGTATGGTGAATCGCCCGAGAAGGCGACCGACTGGTTCTACCAGTTCAGCCAGGACACCAACTACATCCGGGCCACCCGGGTCGCGAAGGACATCCGCTGGAGCGTGCCCAGTGAATTCGGGGACATCGACATCTCCATCAATCTCTCGAAGCCGGAAAAGGACCCGAGAGACATCGCGGCCGCCAAGACCGCGAAGCAGAGCGCGTACCCGAAGTGCCAGCTGTGCCTCGAGAACGAGGGCTATGCCGGACGCATGGACCACCCGGCGCGGCAGAACCACCGCATCATCCCTGTCACCATCAACGAGAGCCACTGGGGCTTCCAGTACTCTCCCTACGTTTACTATAATGAGCACTGCATCGTCCTGAACGGCGAGCACGTGCCCATGAAGATCGACCGTGCCGCGTTCCGGAAACTCTTCGACTTCGTCGGACAGTTCCCGCACTACTTCCTCGGCTCGAACGCGGACCTGCCCATCGTCGGTGGCTCCATCCTGAGCCACGACCACTTCCAGGGCGGCCGCTATGAGTTCGCCATGGCGAAGGCTCCGTACGAGAGCACCTTCACGGTCCCCGGCTACGAGGACGTGGAGGCCGGCATCGTCCACTGGCCGCTGTCCGTCATCCGCCTGCGCGGCGAGGACGACGAGAAGATCATTGACCTCGCGGACCACATCCTTAAGGCCTGGAGAGGTTACACGGACGAAGCGGCATTCATCTTTGCCGAGACCGACGGCGAGCCCCACAATACGATCACGCCCATCGCCCGCAAACGGGACGGCAAGTTCGAACTGGACCTCGCCCTGCGCAACAACATCACGACCGACGAGTGCCCGCTCGGTGTGTACCACCCCCACGCGGAGTACCACCACATCAAGAAGGAGAACATCGGCCTCATCGAGGTCATGGGCCTCGCCATCCTCCCGGCCCGCCTGAAGACCGAGATGGCGCTGCTCGCGGAGTGCCTCACCGGCGACAAGAAGCTCGAAGACTACCCCGAACTCGAGCAGCACGCCGCCTGGGCGAAGGAGATCGCCGCCCGCCGGACGGACCTGAACAAAGACACCGTCGACGACATCCTCAAAGAGGAGATCGGCCACGTGTTCGTCCACGTCCTCGAAGACGCCGGCGTGTACAAGTGCACGGAGGAAGGCCGTGCCGCGTTCGAGCGGTTCATCGCGACCCTGTAAACTGCATAAAGCAAAAAAACCACCCCAAAAGGACCGGGTGGTTTTTCTTTTGTGTTACAGAGAGAGGTCTCGGGCGCTGTCGCAGAGGGCATAGATGGTTTTGGCGATCTCAGCGGTCGGAAGATCGAAATCGGACCGGAGCCATTCGGTGATGATGTGCGCACTGCCTTCCATCAGGAAGATGAACACATACTTCTCATGGAGTTCATCGCCATAGCGGGGAAGATTCTCTCGGATCTCGGACAGGGTACTTGCGATGAAATCCGGTTTGAAACTCGCCCGTTCGCCGGAGAGAAGCAGTGTGCGGAACAGCATGGGGCTGTCTTTGACGTAGTTCAAAAAACGTTCTATGAGCTCGACCGTTCCGGCGTCGGGGCTCGCATGCTTCATGTATTCGATGGTCTTCTGCGTCGCTTCATTTTCGATCTCTCGCAGAACCGCCGTCTGGTCTGCGTAGTGACGATAGAACGTTGTTCGGTTCAGATCGGCGCGTTCGCAGAGTTCTTTGATGGTGATCTGCGGGAAGGGCTTTTCCTGCATCAGTTCGATCAGCGCTGTCTTGAGCAGCAGTTTTGTCATAGTGACCCGGCGGGACTCTTTCTGTTCCATAAAAATACCTCATCAAATCGGCGTGAGCCGTTACTCGTTCAACATTTTTGCAGAATGTGTTGACAACGCAACTTTTTGAAATCATCTGCTGATTGTGAAATCAACACTGTGTCGAATATGATGATAGCAGAAGCAATAAACGATTTCAAGGAGGTAACTCAAATGAATGTATTTATGATCGGCGGAACCGGCCTGCTCGGTTCTCAGGCTGCCAAAGAACTCATCGAACGTGGCCACGAGGTGACGTCCATCGCCCTTCCTCCTCTCCCGGAGGGGGCAGTCCTTCCGCCGGAGATGAAGATCGAGTACGGCAACTATCTTGAAATGAGCGACGATGAGATCCGCGCTCACTTCAAGGGTATGGACGGATTTGTGTTCGCCGCCGGTGTCGATGAGCGTGTCGAAGGCCCGGCACCCATCTACGACCTTTACAAGAAATACAACATCGACCCGGTGAGAAGACTTCTTACCATCGCGAAAGAATGTGGCGTCAAGCATGCTGTTATTCTGGGCTCCTATTTCAGCTTCGCGGACAAGATCTGGCCGCAACTGGAACTTGCCAAGAACCATCCTTACATCCGCTCCCGCAGAGATCAGGAAGATGTCGCGATGAGCTTCGCCGATGAAAACTTCGATGTCGCAGTCCTCGAACTTCCGTACATCTTCGGTACACAGCCCGGACGCAAGCCGGTCTGGGTCTTCCTGGTCGAAAACATCCGTGGTATGAAAGGTGCGACCATGTGGCCGAAGGGCGGTTCTACCATGGTCACCGTCAAACAGGTCGGGCAAGCTATCGCCGGCGCTCTCGAACGCAACAGAGGCGGGTTCTGCTATCCGATCGGTTATTACAATTACAGCTGGAAACAGCTTCTGAAAGTTTGCCACAAGACGATGGGTGTTCCGAACAAGAAAATCATCACGATCCCCGACTGGATGTACGCACTTGGCGGTCTCCAGATCATGCAGGACTACAAAAAACGTGGGATCCAGGGCGGCCTTCATATGGTCAAGTTCGCAAAGATCCAGTGCAACTGGCTCTACATCGACAAGTCGCTCGGCTGTGACTTCCTTGGGGTAGAACCGGATGACATCGACGCGGCCATTGCGGATTCTGTTCAGCTCTGCATTGACATCCTCGACAACAAGGCCGGTAACATCGTGGCGATGAAGGGTGAATGATATGTTACGTGTATTTATGACCGGCGCCGCCGGCGGAATGGGTCAGGAGAGCTTCAAACAGATGCTCCCGGATCTTGGTAAAAACTACGAACTGCTCATCCTGGTACGCGACAGCGAAAAGAACCATGCTCTGTTTGATGAGTATGCCCACCAGACGGGTCTGACCGTCGTCTATGGCGATCTGCTCGACAAGCCCGTTGTCAAAGATTGTGTGGCGAATTCGGACCTTTGTCTGCACATCGCCGCCTTTGTCTCGCCCTTTGCTGATTACGATCCGAAGAAGGCGATGCAGATCAACTACGGTTCGACCCGGAATATCATTGAGTCCGTTCACGAATTGGGAAAAGCGGACACTTACAAGTTTGTTTACATCGGTACCGTCGCTGAGACCGGCGACCGCATGCCTCCGATCCACTGGGGCAGAGTCGGCGACCCCATCAAGCCCTCGATGTTCGACTACTATGCGGTCTCCAAAGTTGCCTCCGAACGATATGTCATCGAGAGCGGCCTCAAGTACTGGGTCAGCCTGCGTCAGACCGGTATTATCGGCCCCGCTATGGCGAAAATCGATGACCCGATCCAGTTCCACAACTGCCTTTATAACGTGCTAGAGTATGTCTCCGACCGGGACAGCGGCCGCATGATGCGCAACCTCTCTGCCTATACTGCGGAGAAGACTTTGGACGATTCGTTCTGGGGCCACATCTACAACATCGGTGGCGGTGAAAGCTGCCGTGTGAGTACCCGGCAGATGTATGAGATGATGTACAGCGAGATGGGCTTCACCACGCTGGACACACTCATCAACCCGAAAGACTATGCGACACGGAACTTCCACGGGCACTACTATGAGGACTCCGACAAGCTGGAAGACTATCTGCATTTCCGCAAGGACAGCATGCAGTGGTATGTGGACGCGTTCCTCAAACAGGTCGGCCCGGCACTCGGTTTTTCAAAAGTCGTCAACAAGCTGCCCGGCGGACAGAAGCTCATGGGTGCCATTATCCAGTCGACCTTCAAAAAGAACCTGAATGCGGAGCATGGTCCGAGATACTGGATCAAGCATCATCAAAAAGACCATATCGAGGCCTACTGGGGCAGCAAGAAAGCCTGGAAGAAACTGCCGAAGAAGTTCAGCGATATGGAAGAATTCACCGACTGGGACACCGTCATCCATCTCGACCACGGTTATGATGAGTCCAAACCCGAGAGTGAGCTGACCCTGAAGGACATGAAGGGCGCCGCCGAATTCCGGGGAGGCAAATGCCTGTCGAAGAAGATGACGACCGGCGACTGGACGACTCCGTTAGAGTTCCAGTGTGCGTTCGGTCACAAGTTCCATGCGAGCCCGCGGCTCGTGCTGGAGGGTGGCCACTGGTGTGACGAATGCGAGCGCAAGAGCTGGAACTATGGTCAGCGCGCCAAAGTCGATCCGTTCTTCGCCCAGGTCTGGACCCCGCTCCATGAACCGGACGAACTTCGTGAATACCCGAAAGAAGTCAGCGAACTGGATGTAAAATAAAAACATAACAAAAAGCGGCTTCCTCAATTCTAGGAAGCCGTTTTGCTGATGTTCAGGTTCAGTAAGACGATGGCGCCGATGACGAGCGCAATGCCGAGGTAGCCGAAGGTGTCCGGCAGTTCGTGAAAGAACAGGGCGCCGAGGACCGTGGCGGTGACGGGCTCGATGGAGGCCATGATGGAGGCCCGACCGGGGGTGGACCGCATGAGGCCGTTCGTGTAGAGGAGGTACGGCAGCAGCGAGACCATGAAGGCCATGAGGCACAGCATGCCGGCAAACTTCAGGGGCGATGCACTGCCTGCCGCGATGATCTCCGCCGGGTGGGCGAAGGGCAGCGCACTGAGGCCCGCGAAGATGAATGCGTAGGTGGGGAGCGTCAGCGGGTCGTAGCCCCGGTTCAGCGCGAACTGGCTGAAGATGCTGTAGAGCGCGTAGCCGAGCGCCGACAGGAGTCCGGTGACGATGGCCCGGAAGGGGAGCGGGACCGCGTTCCCGACGAAGCCGGAGACGAAGAAACACCCCGCGAAGGCAAGCGCACAGGCGATGACCTTGGTCTTCGTGACCTCTTCCTTGAAGAGGATGGCCGACATGATCATGACCAGCACGGGTGCTAAGTACAGGAGAATGGCGGCCGCCGACATAGACGTTGCCTGGATAGTCGAGAAGTAACACCAGGTGAAGAACGTGAGACTGATGACGCCGAGGCATATGAAGATCCACAGGTCTTTCAGTTTCACCTTTAACACATCGCGACGGAAGAGGAGGCAGTAGAGGAGCAACACTACGCCGGGGATGGCACACTTGAAGAGGGTGAGCTGCATCGCCGACATGCCGAGGGCGGTGAAATACCGCACGAATACGCCGCTGGTGCCCCATGACATGCCCGCCAGCAGCACGAGCACCGTGCCGAGCAGGGAAGGGGACTTCTGTTCCATGGCCGCATCTCCTTTCGAAATATCAAATGTGATGGGCATTATAGCACGATTTTGTGTATAATGAAACCGAAAGGGGAGAGAACCATGAATGCAATTGCCAAGAAACTGTTCGTTACCGGAACGCTGATCAATGTGCAGCCCATGCGGCTCGGGCAGTACTACCTCAACAAGGATGCCTTCGACAAGAAGGAGTCTGTGCCGGGCGTGTATGAAGTTGCCGACATTCCCTACGTGAAGGGCCAGAAGAAACCGAGAAAGTACAACGGCCGGAAAGCGGCGATGGGCAGAAAGCGGGAACATCTGCTCGACATCGAGTCTCCCACACCTCTCGAGGGTTCGAAACTGCGGAAACCCGAGAAGCTTCCCGTCATCATCGAACTCCACGGCGGCGGGTATGTCACGAACAACAAGGAATGCAACCGGCCCCATGCCCAGTGGCTCGCGGCCAAAGGCTACAAGGTCGTCAACGCCAACTACCGACTGCAGCCGGAAGCCGAGATGGATGAGGAGATGCGGGACATCCGCGACATCGTCCTCTGGGTCGAGCAGAACGCGAAGGAATACGGCTTCGACCTGAACAACGTCTTCATGACCGGAGACTCCTCCGGCGGCCATATGGTGCTGCTGTACACCGGCCTCCAGAACAGCCCGGAATTCCAGGAGAAGATCGGCGTGAAGACTCCAAAGACGAAAGTCAAAGCGACGGCAGCCACCTGCCCGGTGGGCTCCTATGTGGCGAACGACTTCGTCAGCAAAGTTTTCAAAAACCTCTCCGGCCGTCTCTATGACGATGAGATGAAACTTGCCTATTCCTATGAAGGTTTTGCCGATGCCACCTACCCGGAAGTCTGCATCGTGACGACGAAGACCGACGTCCCGATCCACTACTCGACGAAGGGCATCCATGAGCACCTCGACAAGGTCGGTGCCGCCCACGAATACCACGTGTTCGAAGGCAAGGATCACAAGCTGAACCACGTCTTCAACGTTCTCCACCCAGAGTGGGAAGAGAGCGTTGCCGCGAACCAGACCATCCTGGACTTTTTTGAAAAGCACAAGGGGTAAATCGCCTACACAAAAAAGAACTCCGCCTCATGCGAGGCGGAGTTTTCTGTTATGGGTTTATGCCATCGGGAACTTTTCGATGTGTTCCATGATGATGTCGGAGCATTCCGGCTCGTTGAACTGCATGAGCCAGTGGCCGGCTTTCATCTCGACGAAGTTGTAGTAGCCCTTTATGAACTGAGCGGTCATCTCGGCACCGGTGCGGCCGAGGGCGATGTCCTCGTTGCCCCAGATGTAGGTGATCGGGAGTTCGACGGGAGTGTACTCGAAGTCGTTCTTGACGGCGAACATGGCACGGTACCAGTTGACGGTCGCGGTGCGGGCTTCCGGCTGGGAGAAGATGGTGAGGTAATCCTCAATGGTAGCCTCATCGAAGCCTGCCCAGTAGTTGCGGAGCCATGCATAGTCGTCTTTCGCCATCGTCTCTTCCGGGACCACGGGAGTCTGGAAGTCGCGGATGTAGAAGCTCTTTGCCTGCTGGTCCGGGTCGTTCATCATGGCATACATGAAGGCCGGAGTGTAGGGCGTGGACATGCCGACATAAGCCTGGACTCTGTCCGGATAGTTGTTGACGACAGCCCAGCCGACGGAGCCGCCCCAGTCATGACCGACGAGGTAGAACTTGCCGTCGCAGCCAAGCGCATCGGCGAAACCGATGACGTCGTCTGCCAGGTGTCCGACGGAGTAAGGCTCGATGCCTTCAGGACGGGCACCGTCCGAATAGCCTCTCTGGTTCGGGGCAAAAGCTTTGTAGCCTTTGGCTGCCAGTTTCTCCAGCAGCGGGATCCAGATGAACGAGCTTTCCGGGAAGCCGTGGAGCAGGATGACGAGCGGTCCGTCATTGTCGAGTCCGGCGGCACGGTAGGTGTACTCAAAGCCGTTTGCTTTCAGAATGTCTTTTTTCACTTCGCAGCCCATGGGTGAGCGCCTCCTTTATAGTGGTTTCTCTCTTTTGTGCCGGCCGCCGGCCATGGTGCCGGGCCGGTCGCTTACATGCTCATCCTACCATGTACGCGCCCTCGAAAGATACCCTTTGCCGGAAACATTTGCAAATCATTCATATGTGTTTCCTTTGCATTGGAGCGAGCAAAACGAGAAATAACGATTCAGAATAACTTGAAATGAAATATAACGATTCGTAATATGTCTCTGCGTTCGTTATAATCAAAGTGAACTATGAACAATAAGAGGTATATTATGGATTATCGTGCACTTGGAAACACCGGCCTCATGGTCGGCGAGATCGGCATGGGCTGTGAAGGCATGACCGAAGAAAACTGCGGCATGGCCGGGAAGTTCTTCGACCTTGCAGAGCAGGCCGGCATCAACTACTTCGACCTGTACTCTCCGAACCCGGACCTGCACAAAGCCATTGGGAAGGCGCTGCAGAGGAGACGGGACAAGTTCGTCATCCAGGGCCACCTGTGCTCTGCGTGGCTGGATGGTGAATACAAGCGGACCCGCGACCTCGAAGAGGTGAAGACCGCGTTCGAAAACCAGCTGAAGAATCTGGCCGTCGACTATCTGGACATCGGCATGATCCACTACTGCGATGCCCTCTCCGACTGGCAGACCATCCTGGACAACGGCATTCTGGACTACGCAAAAGCGCTGAAGGCGGAGGGCCGCATCAAACACATCGGCCTCTCCAACCACAACCCGCAGGTGGCCCAGGCCGCCGTGGAGACCGGGGACATCGAAGTCCTCATGTTCTCCATCAACCCCTGCTATGACCTGCTTCCGGCGGACGAAGACGTCGAACAGTTCTGGAATCTGGAGAACTACACGAAGCACAACACCAACATGGACCCGGAGCGGCAGAAACTCTATGAGACCTGCCAGACGCTCGGGGTCGGCATCACCGTCATGAAGGCCTTCGGTGGTGGCGATTTACTGGACGCAGACCTGTCCCCGGCCGGCGCGGCCCTGACGGTCAACCAGTGCATCAGCTACTGTCTGACCCGTCCCGCCGTGGCCACGGTCCTGGCAGGTGCCCACACCGTCGAACAGCTCGAGGCGTGCATCGCCTATGAGTCTGCCACGGAAGAGGAGAAGGACTACGCGGAGGCTTTCGCGAACTTCCCGAAGATCTCCTGGGAAGGCCACTGCATGTACTGCAGCCACTGCGGACCCTGCGTCGTGCACATCGACATCGCGAACGTCACGAAGTTCCTGAACCTGGCCCTCGCCCAGAAGGAACTGCCGGAGACCGTCCGCGAACACTATGCGGTCCTCGACCACCACGCCTCCGAATGCATCCGCTGCGGCGTCTGCGAGACCCGCTGTCCCTTCGGTGTCGGCATCCGCAAGAACATGGACAAAGCCACCGCCATCTTCGGCTACTGATCATCAAAAGTCCCCGATTTCGTCGGGGGGCTTTTTTCTGTTATCTGCTTTGCAAACTGAAACTTATCGATGTGATCGACGCTGAGGCTTCGTCGGAGGTTCATGGAGTCGGGGCCTATGCCCCTTGGTCCAGAACCTGCGGCGCCTCCTCGCCCCAGCTGAACTTTTCTCCTGGCCTACTTCAGAATCAAGGGCAATTGGGCTTTTCATAAAATGCCTTTGACTTTTTTGCGGCGTTTCAAGCTTGCTGGTTCAAAAAGTCAAGGGCATTGGCCGCTTTCACGAAATGCCTTTGACATTTTTCGAGTTGTTTCAGGCTTGCCAGCTCAAAACGTCAAGGGCATTGGCCGCTTTCACGAAATGCCTTTGACAGTTCGAGGTATCTCACGCTTCCAGGGCCGAAAAAGGTCAAGGGCAAATGCCGTTTTCCCAAAATGCCTTTGATTTCTCTGGCCAGCGAGAAAGCCGGAAGGGGTAGGGGTCCGGGGACAGGGGAAGGTGGCTTTCTCCCACGCTCTTTGGCTTCCCCTTCCCCGGGAAATCAGCTCGACAAATTCGGAGTTGCCGAGGTCATGTGAAGACAGGATATTTGGGTTTTTACCAAGTTCGAGGGGCTTCCCCTTGATAACCTCATCGCGTATAAGATAGAATAAAAAGCGTAAGATTTGAAAACTCACTGAAAAGGAGAAATGGAAATGAGCGCAAAAGACAAACTCATCGCGGATGTCGTGGCGCGCGGCGTTGCGGCATTCACCACGAAGAATGTCCAGAACATCCCCCGCCCGCTGGTGGCGGCCCTCAAGGCGACCCCTCCGGCTCTGTACATCCAGAACCGCTATGAGGTGGACACGTACACCATCTCGTCCTTCGACGGCCTCGAACTGGCCATCACCCGGTTCCGCTCCCGCCAGGGCTGCGAATGGGACGGCAAGAATCATGTGTGCCTTCTCGTCCACGGCTTCCAGGTCCAGCAGGCGGCCATGTGGATGACGCTGCCCTTCTTCCTGCCGAACGGCTATGACTGCGTGACGGTCGACCTCCGCACCGCCGGTCTGTCCGAAGGCAAGGGCATCAACACGATGGGCTACAACGAAGCAAAGGACGTGGCCGAAGTCTGCAAGTGGATCCGCGGCCAGTACGGCCGGGACGTCGTCCTCGGTCTCTATGGTCAGTCCATGGGTTCCGCCACCATCATGCAGTACTGCTCCGAAGACCCGAACCTCGGTTTCATCATCGAGGACTGCGGCTACGCGAGCATGACGGACACCGTCCACGAGATCCAGAGCCGTCTTCTGAAGTTCGTCGACTGGGACGCCTTCTATCCGAAAGTCATCAAGTATGCGACCATCGACGGCATCACGTATGACGACGTCCGGCCCATCGACTCCGTGGCGAAACTCGATCCGGACGTGCCGATGATGATCCTCCACAGCCTCCCCGACGCATACATCGTCGTGGACAACGCGGACCGCATCTATGAGGCCAAGCGCGGCAAGAAGGAGATCCATAAATACACGCTGGCGCCGCACTCCGCGTCCTTCTTTATGCACCCCATCCAGTACAAGAAAGACATCGACGCCTTCCTGAAGAAGTACGACCTGGTGAAATAACAGCAAAAAATGAGGGGCCATGTCACTAAGCTAAATTAGTGACATGGCTCCCTTTTTTTGAAATAACGTCGGCCGCCCCTATGAAAGAGACGGCCAACGGCTTATAATTTAGTTATGACTTTCAAAAACAAGCAGATTG
>Ga0256407_10003765_pt1 | contig 26417 bp, 21 predicted proteins | sample RumenRJG_04DNA_FD_193489 | JGI IMG/M metagenome (GOLD analysis project Ga0256407, IMG submission 193489) | Bovine rumen microbial communities from Lethbridge, Alberta, Canada - RJG_04 | ecosystem: Host-associated > Mammals > Digestive system > Stomach > Rumen | place: Canada: Alberta... | reverse complement strand
ATGTAACTGCAACTTGCCTTGAAAATTACACTCGTCAATGCGACAACCTCCACAGCAGATATAGCGCAGATGACAGGTTTTACAAGGAGATAAGTTGTCAACTGAAGTCTGCAGATGAAGTTGGTGTCCTTGCTGCATGAATGGCTTGAGGGACTGTCCCTTGATATTGCCATAGCTCTCGACTTCGGAGATGCGATTGCAGTAATAGACCTCGCCGTCAGCACCTATAGAGATGCCACCAAAGCCGCAGTTGCGCTCAATAAGATTGGGAGTATGTCCCTCCATAAAGTTGTTGTATTGGGCATCGGGGGCTATGGTGCGTTCTATCTCTTGAATTCGTTGGAAGAACAGCTCGTTCTGCGCCTCAGTATAGTGGGTATTGCGTCCTTGCAGCACTTTCTTGCTGAGTTTGAAAAAGACAGGATGCTGGCATTGGCTTTTGATGTGAGAGACCATCTGCTGATAGCGCTCAGCAGCATCTTGTTGGAGATTCTGGAAGGTGAAAGTGGTAGCAATAGATGTACGAACACCAGTATTGGCAAAGAAGATGGCATTGCGCACAATGCGGTCGAAATGCCCTTTGCCTCTGACCTTAGCATTGGAGGCCTCGTCGAAACCATCGATGCTGATTTGTATCTGACTGATATAGGGCGCAAGGTGACGAATGCGTTCCTCGGTCCAGAGGATGCCATTGGAAAGTATCGTTGTATCAAGGCCTATAGTGAAAGCATGTGTCAGGATCTCGTCAAAATCGGGATTCATCAGGGGCTCACCACCAGAGAATGTAACACTCTGGCCACCATTCTTTTTGAATTCTGTGAGAATACGAAGCCATTCTTCTTTTGGTAGTTCATTTGTGAGCGGTTGACCAGATCGCATAAAACAATGGTCGCAACAGAGATTGCATGCATTGGTGAGGTAGATATTTAGCATGCGATAGCCCTCAAGATATTGTTTCTCTGGAGGGGTGTTGATGCCGGCAAAACATCGGGCTGTGATGGCTGCCAGGAGTTGCTTGAACTGGGATTGTTCGTCTGGTCTACTTAAGGCAGTATAGACTTCGCCTATGATTTGGCCTTCTATCAACTGTTGGAGCAGTCGTTTCTGAAAATCGGTCTTGATGACCAACCAGTTGCCAGTAGGGACAGCAACAACCAGCCAACCCTCTTCACATGGTCGGAAGATAATCTCGTCGGGAAAGATAAGATGGTCGGTGCTCTGTAGTTCTGAATGCTGCCTCATGTCATGGTGATGTTTTAAAAATTGAGGTGACACCAGACTCTGCTGTCACCTCAACCCAATTGGGATATTGCTGCTGGTAAAGCTAATCCTTGATCAGGGGATTAATTCTGGTTTACATCGCAGCGCTTAAAGCAGTACATGGCACCTACGCGCTCTGTATCTTCTGCAGTCTTCACTTCCCAATCGAAAGAAATAGTAAAATTCTCTTTCATCTTTTCAATTGTTTTTTTTGTTCGACATTATGTTATCAATTCTCATATGTGCAAATAAGCCGTTAAAAGGGCAATCGCACTATCTGCATCTGCCAATGAAACCACCTCAGAAGGGGTGTGCATATATCGGCAGGGAATGCTTATCAATCCTGTCTGGATGCCTGTGCCGGCAACCTGTATCTCGCGGGCATCTGTACCCGTAGGTCTGGCAATGGCCTCTACCTGATAAGGTATATTATTGGCCTTAGCCAAATTGATGAGCGTCTGGTTGATGCCTTTGCTCATATTAGGTCCCATCGGTATAACAGCACCTTTGCCCAGACTGATGTCACCATCTTTAGTAGGTGACATGGTAGGATAGTCGGTGGCATGAGTTACATCGATAGCAATGCCTATATCGGGGAGAATGGCCTCAGTGACCATTTGGGCTCCTCGGGCTCCCAACTCTTCCTGTACAGAAGCCACCAGATAGATGTCCTTGTCTGTTGTTTGTGAAAGCAAATTCTGTGCCAATCCCATGAGGACTGCCAAACCTATCTTGTCATCAAGGGATTTGGACAGTAGGAGGGCGCCGTTGAGTTGAATGGGAGTGCCTTGGAAAGTGGCCACACTGCCAATCTGGACTTTAGATTCTGCATCGGTCTTATCTTTGGCTGCAATATCTATCCAAAGATCTTCGGGGGTCAGCGCTTTGTTGTTCTCGCTCTTTTCCTGAAGATGTATGGGCTTCTTGCCTATGACACCTGTAATGGGGCCTTGCTGACCCATGATGCTGACACGCAGACCTGGGAGAAGATTCGTATCGATACCGCCTATCTCCTTGAAATAGAGGAATCCCTGATTGTCAATATAACTGATCATCAGGCCTATCTCATCGGCATGTGCCATCAGCATAATCTTCTGTCCAGAGCCTTTTTTATGGGCAATACAATTGCCATTGACATCTGTGTAGACTTCGTCAACAAAGGGACGGATAGTATCGGCGAAAAGAGCGGTAACGCACTCCTCGCTACCAGATGGACTTGCCATCTGCAGACTCTCATATAGGGCCTCTTTGATCTTCTGATCCATTTTTTACCTATTCAGAACAGAGTTTATTTCTCTTTTAATTTGCAAAGGTAGTGAAAAAAAACAGATTTCGAACTTTTATTGTCGAAATTAATTTTTTTTTAAGAGTTAATGTTGTCACTCGTTCTCTTTCTGGCTACCCCGATTATTATAGGACAGCAATAATTCTTTATGTGTCAATTTGTCAGCTACACGTTCATTGGCAATCAATTTGCCCAATTATAGTTATGATTGGTACAAACACCCCCAGGAATCTAAAGCCGCTTTTTTTCAACGAGTTCTGTATCTTCAGTGCATCAACATCATCCCGCGTACTGATTAACCGAAAATGGATGAGAGTAGAGGATGCATCAATCCATCCACCTATCACCGGGCCACCTATCACCGGGCCAGGCCCCAGTGATAGGTTTCGCTACCCCAACGGGTTCAAATACTTTAGCGTAGGTGCTTGCTCCTACGTATCTTAGACAATTTTTCAGAAAATGTTTGGCAGTTACGAAAGTTTTTCATAAATTTGTAGCCAGAAAAGGATATCGATTTCAAATATCATCCTGAGTATAATGTTTTTATGGCTTATGTTTGTAACTCGCTGACAATAAGTGAATTTAGACTCGTCCGAGGAAAATAACCATGCCCACACCTATCACTGGTGCCAGGCCCCACTGATAGGTTTCAGGGAGCGAGTGGTCATCATCTATGGTTCTGACGATATGATGGAGATAGAGGGCGTATCTTGATGAGAAATGACATGGCGAAGAGTAGAGAAGAATTGATGGAGGTCCGTAAGCAGATGTTTGCTCAGATGGAGCAACGGCTGCATGAATCGTGGTCATCGGAAGAGGATAGCTTGTTTTACTTCCATCCCTCCGAGGATAGGATTGTGTTGTCACATGCAATGTTTTGGACGATGACTCAGCTACAGTTCTTTAAGAGTAAGCTGAGAAAGGAGAAGTTCTTCCTCCTGCTCCGGCAATACCAAGAGGAAATGCTTGATGCCTTCCTCCAAGATGATGATTATTTCTCAGACCTGCTGCACTATTGCAACATCTTGTACGAGATGCTGCCCAATATATTGGGTGCTTCGCATTTGACAACAGAGAAAGATACCCCCAAACTTGCCGCCATCTCTCTCGTAGCCGCAGGCTATGCTGGCGACATGGATGAGGAACTGGCCAATGAACTCTTGGACGATATGGATTACCATTTCAATAAGGTGAAATGTCGGAAGATAGAGGTGATGATGCCGCAGCTGATGAAGATGGTGGAGAAGGAAATGGAGGGGATGAGAAGATAATTGACTTAGCGAAGAAGGAAATAAGTATTAGTTATGTGTTATCCTGATGTACAAGCTATAGCACTTGCCATTCTAACCTCCATTATTACTGGAGGCTTTGTACTGGTATTTGTTGAAATTGGCAATAGGAAGAACAGGGAGAACGATAAGCATGACCAGATTATGGCTCCTTTCATGCATAAGTTGTCGGCGTTCTTTCGTTACATCAGTTGGAGTAGCAGTCACATCAGATACCCTAAGCCTATTGAAGGATATGAGAAGAAGTTTAAGGAACTTATTGATGAAATCGGAGGCTATGGCGGCAGGGCGATTACATCAGGCGGTGATTACGGCATAGACTACTTTTCGGCAGAGGAACTTGACAGTATCGCTTTTGATATCAATAATATCTGGTATTACCATGACAAAATGCATCCATGTAGGTTGGTATGGGAAGAACGATTGCAAGGTTCTGATAATTTTATATTAAAGGAGCTGAAGGAAATCAATCCGATATATGTTAAAGAGACATTGAATGTACATTTAGTTGCTAAGGTATCTGGAGAATTTTATACAGATGTTTATCAGCCAATAGAAAACGAGACCTACCGACATGAGGCTTATCAGAAGCATTATAAGCGACAGACCGCTATTGTAGTGGTGTATGTATGTTTCGTATTATTATTGTTAAGCTTCATGTTGTTCTTAGAACTTCCAACATGGTTATTGCAACTAGGAACTTTATTGGTGATAATGATGCTGGTCTCAAGCATCATGATGCTGGCAATTAACATAAGGACGCAAATAGGCTGGTGGAATGAGTCAGCAGAGTATATAAAGAAACACAAATCATTAAAAGTTAATATGAGCAAGGGTGTTAATTGGATAAAAAAGGTAGTAAGAAAGGCGTATGATTTTATACTGCCAAAGTTGCTTTTTTTAGGATTAGCCTTGTCTTTATGGGCTATTTTTAGTATAGAGGTTCCTTGGATACCAAAGGTGCCGACTTGCATGCTGGAATATGTGGCTGAAGGATGGAATCGAATATTCTTGGCTTTGGCCTATAGCTATATCGCTGGAGCAATCATTTATTTCCTGACAGTAAAACTACCGTATTGGCGAAACAAAAAGAGGTTGGCTCCTGTGGTTAAGGTTAAGATAAAAAACATCGGGGTTCACCTCTCTAATATGAATCTTGAGTTTAGAGATGGTAAAAATAATCCTACGATAACAGATGTGGACGCTGTAATGGCGTTGTTTAAAACGGAAAGGTGGAAGGAAAAATGCAAAATGCCGGAGCATACCAATTGTAAAAATGTTACAGAGGGGTATATTAGAGACTACCATACATTGCAAAATATGGTGAGCCAGTTGATAAACGACTACAAAAACTACATGACATCGGATCAATTGATTTCATTAGAGTTTTTAAGAGACGGACGGGCTCATCAGTATCTGTTAACAGCAGAGGCATGTAATTTCAATTGTCAGTTCTCGGATTATTTCTACGAGAAGCAATTGCAGCCGTCGTATAGAAGTATGATAGAGATATATAACAAGTTGTACAATGAGTATGAGTAATGAGAAATGGCTTAAGGCCGCTATTATTTGGATTAATAATATTGCTAATCCAAATGAGGGTATGACACATCCATTAGATGACGATAAACTTAAGAGTATTGCAAATGCAATGGCTTCGCTGAATGTGGTTGTAGATGAGGATGTGATCTATGAAGAAGGGCGTGCTTTGAGGATATGTGACGAATCAATAGAGATTATTATTGATACGTTTAAAAAGGCCCAAAAGCGGAGATTCTGTACGATGAATAAGTTCCCTGTGGAGTTTTTGGAGAAAAAGCTTCGCGGTATAGTATGTGAGTGAATTGTGTAACGAACTTCTTGACGACATCGATTTCCATTTCAACAAGGTAAAGTGTAGGAAAATCGAGGGGATGATGCCGAGGATAATGGGGATGGTGGAGAGTGAGATGAGGAGTATGAGATAAAGGCCCCACGGAAAACCGTAGGGGGCGGTGGCAGAAGAAAGAAGATTTTTAGACCATTATGAAGATAGAAGATTTAATTGAAGAAGGAGAATTCTTTGGTACCACTATGACGAAAAGTCCTGTACCATCCAACATTATGGGTATAGGTGATTGGTATTATGCCTTTCCCGATAGTGTTGGTTACTGGGCGTGGACAAATAAGTGCATCATATTTCTTCGTCAAAATGGTTATATAGAAGAATCCATAGAATTGAAGAAATATGCCGACAAAAAACATAGTTGGCATTTGAAAAATAGTTATGAGCAGATGATGAGCATCCTTAAAGCAGTTTTTGAGATGGCCTCAGATAAAAATACTCTCTCGAATAAGAATCGAGACTTTGATGGGAAAAAAGTATTTATTGTTCACGGTCATAATGACAGAATAAAACAGACTGTTGCACGGACATTGGAGACAATTGGACTGGCACCGATTATTTTGGCAGAACAGCCAGACAAAGGCAGAACCGTGATAGAGAAGTTTGAAAACGAGGGCAATAACGTCGGCTTTGCTGTGGTATTGTTGACAGCTGATGACAAAGGTAGAATGAACTATGCACGCAAAATGCAAGACAGAGCACGCCAGAACGTAGTATTTGAAATGGGATACTTTATGGCACTTCTTGGACGTGAAAGAGTGCTACTTCTTCTGCAAGAAGGCGTTGAAGAACCCAGCGATTTGAAAGGTGTAGTCTATACTCCATTGGATAAAGAAGGAGTTTGGAGGTATAAATTGGTAAAGGAACTTCGTGAACAAGGTTATGAAGTATCCTCTGATTCATTGAAGTAAAATAGATGGCGTATGGTTTATCTTGACCCAGATAAAATAGATTTCTCATCTTTTCTGCCTGAGATGGGAAATCCAAAAGATATAAAGCCCAAGCCCGTTTTTCGCATTATTGGACTTAAAATGGGGTATCCAAGGGGTCTTTCTGTAGAATTTGACAGGAGGGTTCGTTTTATGCAGAAATCCCTGTATGGGAAGAAGGACTGGCTCTATTTCTATCAGGGCTTCGAAATCATGTCAAACGGAATAAAGGTTAACGAGCACGCTTTTGATGATGTCTTATTGTATCAAGGCGGCAAAACGACAATAAGTATTTCTGCGATTGCAGGTCAAAATGGCGCAGGTAAGAGTACCATCGTTGATATTGTTGTGCGGTTGCTCAATAATCTTGCTACTGCGGTTATAGGGGAGGATTATGTCTTTGACAGTGCTGAACACTTACACTATATTGATTATGTCTATGGCTCGCTTGCAGTAATGATGGGCAAGGACATCAAGATTTTGACCGTGGCGGGAAGAAAGATAATGATTGATACCTATCAGTGGAGCAAGACTAATAATATGTACACTCGCAGGAAGGGAGGACATGTGGAGGTGCTTGACGACACAGAGCATGATGCCCATCTACTGAAACCACAGCTAAAGAAACGGCAACAATTGGAAGATTGGTTCTACACGATAGTATGCAATTATTCGCTCTATTCATTCAATTACCATGATTATTATGCTGAGAGAACGGATGATGAACGTTTGTCGCTATTGGGTAAAAAGATAACTCCAAATAATGAAGATGATGCTTTTTGGCTGAAGGGGGTGTTCCATAAGAATGATGGATATCAAACACCTGTTGTGATTCACCCGATGCGACTGAGAGGCATTATTGATGCGGTCAAGGAGAACTATCTTGCCAAGGAGAGACTTATACAGCTTCAGTTTGAAAAAGACGATAAAGGGCAATATCTGTTTAGAGAAATCAACGGAACACACAGGATAGTTGGCTTTGTGTTTTTCCCGAAAGAGACAGATAAGTATGATAAAACGAAGTGGGCCAGTTCTATTGGAATAGGCAGTAATGCCACGGTATTGAAAAGGTCTGACTTCATTTATGACGAAATATTGGGTTATTGGAAGGCAAAGTATCAAATTGAAGATGAAGTCCCCCTGATGGGAACCAGGAAGAGGGCTTATGACTATGTTGTATATAAGACGCTGAAAATAGCCAAGACCTACAATCAGTACCATAATAAGACATGGCGCCTGTTGAGTGAGAAAAAATGCGATAAGAAGCAAATTGCAGATGCTCTCGACCACATGCATAAAGACCGATCCCATATTACATCCAAACTTAGGCGCACTCTGAACTATCTGAAATATCACAGAACCAGTGATGACTATTTGACTCATTCGGTAGTTGTGAAGCTGGACTTCATAGAAAACTGGATAAGCGAGAAGATAAAAACAGACAATAGCGGAAAAGATTTCAAATTAACCATTGATGATTTGCTGCCACCGCCAGTGTTTGACACCCAATTGCAGATAGTTGAAAAGCATAACATCACAGAGAATAATACATATAAGGATGCAGACATCATACCTTTTCAAGGTTTAAGTTCAGGTGAACGGCAGATAGCTTATCTTATGAGTAATCTGCTATACCATTTGCATAATATCAATTCTATGGGTTATGACTTCAGCATAGATGTTGACCATCAGAATAAGATAAACTACCATTATGTGAATGTGATGTTTGATGAAGTTGAGCTATATTTCCACCCAGAGCTACAGAGAAGATTTGTAGAGTATATAGTACAAGTGCTACAGAATGTAGAGTTGAAAAATATCTTTGGTGTCAACATTACGCTCATAACTCATTCCCCATTTGTACTGTCAGACATTCCTGAGAGCAACATCCTCTTCCTGAGTAAGAAAGGGCAGAGTAATCCTTTCGGACATACCTTTGGGGCAAATATCCACGCTATGATGAATAACAGTTTCATGCTGGATAGCACAATAGGCGAATATGCCCGGAAATGTATTGAAAAGCTGGTTAAGATATATCATCAAGATGATAACGCTCAAAGAAAGAATGATTTCTTGATTCATCAGCAGGAATTTGCTTATTTAAGTAATCATATAGGCGATGAGTATCTGAGCAAAACTGTGAAACGGATGTATAATGATATGATGATGGATTATCTGCCACAGGATGAAATTGCTGAACAGATTAAATGGTATGAGTTGAAGATAAGAGAACTGAAAGAAAAGCAGATGAGGGATGATTAGGGTTGAGTATCGCGATAAGACGGCATTGAAGAAAGCCTACTTGAAGAAGTTCAAGAGGGGGCTTCTTCAGAATGGACTTGATGTATGTATCAGTGAGTATCCGGAACTGGCAACAATTCTGTCTGCCGGTTGTAAAGCGGATGACCTTCTCGTCATGGAATTTGATAGCCTTGTAGATGTTTATTTTGGCTATCAAGGTCTAAGGTCAACCATGGGCAAAGAAGATTTCGCAGATATGGATGCTTTTCTTAAGAGTACATTCAATTATAAGACCCGGCAAAGTAATATTGCCAGTTTCTTCATGAATTCAACCAATGCCTTTCAGATACATACCTGCCATTATTGTGATACATCCTATATCAACGTTTTTAAATGCGAGGAAGATGGGCAAGTGATGAACCACTTTGACCTTGATCATGTGCTTGATTGGAGCGAGTGTCCTCTTGTTGCTTTGTCGTTGTTCAATTTTACACCATCGTGTCAAGTTTGCAATGAAAAGCTAAAACGCACAGTTCTATTAGGAGATACTGCTACACAGGTTAAGAAACTCAGCCCCACCAGCAGTACCTATGACTTTGAGCATAACGTCAGAATTTGTATTGATCCAGAAGATAAAGTGGTGGATAACTATATGGCAAATGCAAATTTGTTCACCATCGATTTCAAAACACAGAGCGGTAAAGACAAGGATTATATGAAGGTTGTAGATTTGTTCTGCCTTAGAGAACGCTACACTTATCATAAGTCCGAAGCTTTGCGACTATTAGATTTGAAGCATAATTATGACGACTCAAACATTGAAAACATAGCGGAATTGCTGGGCAAAAGGCCGGAAGAAGTTCGTGAAGACATTTTCGGAGAGGTGTTCTCTGAAAAGCAGCATAGGTGTTTCGGAAAATTGAAAAGAGATATACTTAGTTTCTAAATACGATGATAATAGAGACGTTAGGAATTGCTACTGCAAAGGCGGTGGTGGAAAAAATCGCCATTACTGGCTTGAAAAAGATATATGTGGACATCAAGGCCGACTATGAGCAGCACTTGGTACCTATGACTACGCATTTTGAGAATTATCTAAAAAGTGCGTATGATCGACATTCTGTAGTCAGTACAATGGTATTGAGGAATAGTAAGCGCAAACTGAAAGATATTTATTTGCCGCTAACCATACAGGAGGAGAACAACTCTGAAGAAAAAACCGTAATGGAGAAGTACCCCATAGAATTTATGCGGAAGCACCCTCGAATGATTATCCGCGACACTGCAGGCATGGGAAAGACTACATTGATAAAAAGGCTTTTCCTGTCGGCCATTGATGAGGTATTGGCCATACCCGTAATCGTAGAGTTGAGGAGAATAACGAAAGAGAATACACTACTGGATATTGTGCAGGGACAAATAGATTCATTGGCGGAGGTATTTGATCACAATCTACTGCTGAGACTGATACAGCAGGGCGGTTTTGTGTTTTTCTTCGACGGATATGACGAAGTGGCAAATGAGCAGAAGTCTATGGTGACAGAGGAGATAAAGTCACTTGTAAGTAAGGCTCCTGATAATACCTATATCATTACATCACGCCCGGAAATTTCGCTGATGACATTTGGCGATTTTTCGGTATTTAGCATACAGCCTCTGACCGAGGGTGAGGCAACAGATCTTTTGAGGAAGTATGACAATAACGGCGGGGTGTCGAATATCCTCATCGAGAAATTGAATAATATTTCCTATACGAATGTTAAGGATTTTCTCCGGACGCCATTACTAACTTCTTTGTTGTTTACGGCATTTGACTATAAACAAAAGGTTCCAATAAGGAAGGATGAATTCTACCAACAGGTGTTTGATGCCTATTTTGAGTCGCATGATCTCGCGAAGGATGGTGGATTTGTCCGTCGGAAACAATCCGAGCTGAATATGTCGGACTTCAAGAAGGTGCTGAGGTACTTAGGTTTCAAATGCTTGAAACGCCAGTTCCAAATTGAGTTTACAAAGGCAGATTTGGTAAGGCTTTTAGACGAAATACAAAATGAGTATTCTGGCCAGCGCTTCGTGAGTGAGAACTTTATCAAGGATATTGTTACTGCAGTTCCTCTGTTTGTGAAGGATGGGATTTATTATAGGTGGGTACATAAGTCGATGCAAGAATACTTTGCTGCTTTGTTTATTCATGAAGATGCGAGAGATAGCCAAAAAGCAATTCTTGAAAAAATGCTTCAAAGTCAGTGGATGGGACAGTATATCAATCTGTTTGATATTTATTATGATATAGACTACGAAGGATTCAGAGATTCTGTTTTAAACAAAATAGTTACAGACTATTTGCGCTATTATCAGGAAAATTATGCCGAAGTGCCTGGCATTTCTCCTCAGAGCGTCAAAGAAAGATTGGAAATCATGTATAGGTGCAAGGTGATATTTGCTTTCCTTCCATCGGATGATGAGAGCATGGAAAGTATCTGGAAGCTGACGCCTGAGGGTAGGAACTTTGAATACATGTCGGGGATGGGCATGACGATAGCAGGCAGGAAATTTGTTTTATACAGCAGTACTTCTGAACAGAACAGGTTACTCTTTATGCTTGTTGGAAAGAAAGATCCGTTGTGTGGATTTTTTAACTGCAGTGGAAAGAATATAGTGTATGTGGGATTTCCAGAGAATGAGGTGTATAAAGTAGAGGGTATTTATGATTGTGCCGAAAGCCAGTTCATGTATGACTCGGTGAATTTTCTCATAACAAGAGAAGGTCATGTGGGGGCGCATATAAATACTGACGTAGCCATGGCCTTGAAACAACAGATTGATTTGAGTATACAAAGGAGGAGAAATGCAAATGATTTGCTGGCGGGATTGTAAACGAAGTTGATGTGGCCCCAGTGGAACGTGTAGGAACGGAGGCTGGGGTCTCTATAATTTCGTAACGTAAAAGACGGGTTAACCAAAGGAGAATAGATAGGAATTCATGGAAGACGGTGATTATAACTATCAAGAGGCATTAAGAAAGATGCTCCATAGAAAGGAGAATCATAGGACTTATGAAGCGATAATTCATGACCTGCAGAAAGAACTGCAGCCAGTGAAGGAGGAATCGTTGCTTATCCATGCCATGCGTCTTTTTATTGAACTAGAGCACAAGACAATTTCGCCTCTATATACACATTTACAATCGCCCATGCGACAGACGCTGTACATGATAGATGTGTACTATTCAATAGTGAATAGGGAGGAGACAGTCGACATGGATGAAGAGCGGTGGAATAGAATAGCTATTCTACTTGACGAAATGGCAATGACTTATCTCGTTAATATAGGATTTCCTAATAATGGCGATTTCTACAATGATGAGAGAGATGCTACAATAGATGTAACGTTATGTACGTTTATAGGATATTTTGAGAATGCTGTGCTGAGTTATGAGGAACAGACCTTAGATAGAATAAATAGAAACCTGAAACCTTATGATGAACTTATCAGAAAAAAATATGGCTTCACAATAGACGAGGCAATAAGGTTTGTACTCCATGTGAGGGATATAAACAATGCCAAGTATAGTATCATCATGAGACCATACGTTGAGACGTTATCTTATTACGCAACACGGCCAGAAGAGTGGCGCAAGCTAACGAGTGAATTTATGAAGCGTGGTGTAACAGACCCACGAGACTGGTGGTATGAGCCAGAGTTGAGCGGGATGTTAAAGACTATGACAACGAATCCAGGGGAGATTAGCTTACACACAGTAGACGTTTTAGAAGATGTTGAAATTGACTCTGACAGCCTTAAACATATTGTAGATTTTTATAGTTATGACAAGGAGTTATTAAAGGGGAAAACTATTTATTATGCAGACAAACACTATTCTGAATCACATCCCATCTTTAAATTAGGCGATAGGTATGTATGCTTAATCAATAAGTTCTTCATAGAGGGCCTATATTATGGAATTAATGAGGTTTTGCTGAAGGATGATACTGTAGGGCAAAAGTATAAACAGAATAAAGATGATGCCTTTGAGGAGAAAGTTCGAGAGGTGTTTGAGCTGTTTTTTCCGAAAGGGACGAAGATTTTTGCCAACTATAGTGTGGATGGTGAGTCAGAAAATGACCTGCTAGTAGTATTCGGTGATACTTGTATCGTGGTTGAGATTAAGAACTGTGGATTTAGGGCACCATTCCGAGACCCGATAAAAGCATTTCCTCGTATTAAGCGAGACTACGAAAATGCAGTTCAATTGGGATATGATCAGTGTAGAAGAGTAGAGAATGTACTGCTATCAGGAAAGGATGTTGATATACTGGATGCCAGTAATATGCACAAGGTTCTATATCGCCTGAAAAGTAAGAATATTGGGGATGTATGGTCGATTGTGGTTACTGATTTCAAATATGGAGTAATACAGACAAACCTTGGCCCATTGTTGAAGAAAGATGAGGAAGCGCTGTATCCATGGTCAGTATGTGTGGATGACCTGGAATCAATGATGCTACTAATGAAAAAGATATTAAAGGGAATCGCACCTGCTAGATTTGTGGAGTTCTTGGATTACAGAGAGCGCTTGCAAGGACATATTATGTGTTTTGACGAACTGGAGATATGTGGATGGTATATGAATGACCGTGAGCAATTCAAGAAGTATGCGGATAACGATGCGATGATTAACACTTCACCGAATATGGGAACCATCTTTGATGCGTACTATCATACAGGGCTAGGATTTAAGGACGAACTGGATATTGATTATAAGAGGGGCCGAATGTTAGACGACTATCCAAAGAAGTTTGAGCTGGGGGAGTTGATAGGTAAGGATATGGTTGAAGGAATAACTAATTAATTCTTATGACGGCAAGCTGTCTAGAAATAATAACACAGATAACGGTATGCAAAAAACGGTCGATATCCACCCACCCAAAACGAGGATATCGACCGTTTTTTGCATATCTAGTAGGCCTGATATAAGATACGATGCATATTCATCCCTAAATATTTCCAGATGTCTTTGCTGTATATGAACAATTTAGCACCAATGGAAGAGATACTTGAACTGACACCTATTGAGAAGGAGATAGACTTGCTACTGAGAAAATCTGCTTATTACTTGCAGACCTATAGGGGTATAGAAGCAATGAATGTGTTGATAACGGCCCATAGAATGATAGATGGACAGGACGTGAAATGGCAGGTGAGGACGGCTGTGTTAAAGAATACTGGACAGGCGTATATACAGACAGGTAATCTTAATAAGGCACTTGCATGTTTTGCGGAGTCGTATGATTTGATGGAGGATGGGAACGATAAGTCTGCTGCAGCATGTCAATTGGCAGGATATTTTCTGCGGGATGGAAGATTGGAAGAGGCAATGAAATGGGCAGAAAAGGCACTTGAAACCGTTACAGAAAAGGAACTGATGGCAGGCCCCTATCAGATAAAAGGCGGAATAGCCGCTGCACAGGGTGACTATCCTAAAGCAATAGAACTGTTGAATCAAGCGGCAGCATACGCAGAGGAGGCGCATTGCCTGACAGATTTGGCTATGGTCATATCTGACTTAGCAGCTGTCTATAACGAAATGGACAGAATGGAAATAGCTCTGAGTGAGATGTTCCGTGCCGAACGCTATGCCAAAGAGAGCCGAAATCTGGATCTGATGTTCAGATTTGTGGTACGTCGTGCAAAGATTATGTACAAGATGGGTAAGGATGAAGAGGCTAAGGCCCTCATCATGACCCTTGACGAACAAAAGAATTGAGAATATGCTGAGCCAAGCAGAAATAGATGCCCTGCCGACGATACTGGATGTGGTGGAACTGATATCGAAGATGGAAAATGACATGCTGTTAAGAAATGGTGTGGCTAACTTTCCTGGCGATGCTTTTCAGGATGAGGGCCGATATGCCTTTGTGTCTGAAACGTGGAACAGAAATGTAGTTCGACTAATGCCTGTATCGCCCACGCCCTATACATATTACCGAGGTCAGAGCAGGTTTTATGAGCAATGCCAGCCCTCTCTCTTCCGTATGAATGCTCAAGGGGATCTGCCCTGTGAGGAGGATATTGCCTATAACAGGATAAAGATATGTGAGTTTGAATTGTTGCTTGCTACGCACCCAGTGTTCTGTGAACTAAGTCATAACATTTGCGTGAATCCAGTAGCATTGGCTCAGCATTATGGGTTGACAACGGAGTATCTTGACATAACGAACAGTAAATGGGTCGCAGCATTCTTTGCCTCTACGAGATATGATTATGATACTGATACCTATCATCCTGTAGGTCGTGATTATGGCGATGGCTATGGGGTGATGTATATCTCTAAGCCTTATGAGAATGGTGACGCAAGAGATGAGTTTTTTGCAAAGAATGTTGTGATAGGATATCAGTACTTTGAACGTCCTACCAAGCAGTCTTCATTCGGATATAAGATGCGGTCTGGTGAGAACTTTAATGATTCGCCTTATTTTGAGAGGCTGTTTTTCAGACATGATTTGGTGGCATCGCAGATAGTGTTTGATATGTCGTACAAACAGAGACGGTTTATCCCAAAGGATAGCTTATCGAGATTGGCTAGACAGATTGCTGAGAGCAATGAGGTAACACGGCGAGCACTGGAACGTTGCATACAGATGTGTTATCAAGATAAGGATATGACTTATCTTGAAAACGTATGTGCAGCTAAGGGGGTGGCTATTAGGGAAGATAACAGACCGTTGACAGAGTTCAGTCAAGAGGAACTTGCGAAAGACTGGGAAAAGTGGAATAAATTCGGAAGAGCCGATTTGGAATCAAGGATATTGCCAATCAGGGCCATGACGACAATGAAGTTAGATGTATAGGGAAAGCCCAGCGTTGACACGCAGGGAATGGTGGCAAAGTTAGCGACAAAGTCAAGATATACAGTAAAAACATGATGCAAGAAGATCGCTGGTAGAAACGATAAGAAGAATTGCTTGGCTTCATTGAGGCCCACAGACCTATCACTGGGGTCAGGCCCTAGTGATAGGTTTTTGATATCAACAACGACTGAAAGTCAACCTTCGGGCTGGCTTTCAGTCGTTTTAATAGGTCATGTTATTATCCAAAGTACGTGGCAAACCTATCACTGGTGCCAGGCCCCACTGATAGGTTCCGCGCTCCCGATGGGATCAAATACCTTAGCGTAGGTGCTAGCTCCTACAAATAATGTCGCCACATACAATTTTCCCCCCAAAAAGAAGGTGGGCGCATCTGGAAAGGATATGGGAACAGGCCTGCGTCTCGAGGTTTTGTGGGGAATACGTATTGTTAGGAGAATACAGATCCTTACAGATTATAACAATCTATAGAAATTGGGTTGTATTTTGAGGTACAGAAGAAAATGACAGAAAGAACAGGTCACAGAAATATATATATAGTGCTAAAGAATTATAAAAAACGATAAGGAATACTATCTAGGTGAAATTAAAAGTGTATATTTGCGCTAAAATATGAGTTTTTTGCGATGATACAGAAGATAAATTTTGAACGATATAGAATATTCGCAGGCAAACAGAGTCTGAGGATAGCACCGCTAACGGTGGTGTTTGGACTGAATAACACAGGAAAGAGTGCAGTGTTGAAACTGCCGATGATAGTGCGCAGTGCTTTAAACTGTGAGACTGACAATGTGTTCAGTAAGAAAGATGTGAATGGCCTGATGATTTGTGACGAATACCGAGATATTGTGTATGGCAAGGGAAATCATGCAGTAGGATTGGAGTTTACAAATGATAATGGTGACGCAACAGTAGCACTGAAATTCATTGCAGAAACTCAGGCAGAGATGTCGCATTCCCGTATAGAGGAAATTACAATACGAGATAGTCATAGTATCTTGAACGTTAAAACAGATGACAATGGTGTGTTGCGTGTTGACGGTAATGGTGAATACGTCAGTTTCAACGGCCTAACGCCCAAGGAAGGAAATCATAGAGAATGGGTGAAGAGTGTGCTTGACAAATTGCGCATGAAAATAGATTATATAGGGCCAGTGCGATGTAAGATGGAACGCTATTTTAATATAGAAGAGCATCCAGACGGAACCTCCGGTCTAGACGGAAAGACTGCATATACCTATTTAATAAACGATGCTCAGAATGCTGTACACCCCCTGCTCGACAAAGTGTCGGAATGGTATGAGAAAAACTTTGGGGGTTGGAAAATGGATGTAGGAAAGTCTCGATATCCGGTATTTAGTATAGAAATGACTAACGATAATCTACCAAGCAATAACCTGCAGGATGTAGGATTCGGCATACAGCAGTCACTGCCTATTGTTGTAGCAGCCTGTCGTCAATATGAAGTTCCTACGCTTCTGATAGTAGAGGAGCCAGAAACTCATCTTAACCCCTCGGCCCATGCCGCAATGGGAGAACTGTTGTCAAAGGAAGCTGTGGCTGACCCTAATAAAGCCATCATGATAGAAACCCACTCGCAGAATCTTATGATAAGATTACGTACGCTGATAGCCAAAGGAGAGTTGAAACGTGAGGATGTTGCCTTATATTATGTAGATTACGATCCGACTGCCTGTAGGAGTAATTTACGTGAGGTAACCATTAAGGAAAACGGTGAAGTGGAGAACTGGCCAGAGCATATGTTCAAGGATACATTGAACGAGGCACTGGCGCTTCGAAACGCACAGATGACAAAGAAAGCATGAAGATAAGGATAGACAGAAGCGTCTTTGAAGGAGTGACAGATGCGGCGAGTCAATTGGAACTGAGCTTCTTGTTGCATATCATTGTTTATAAACATAGATATGACTTGAAGGTGACCGATACAGAAGTGCTGTGCACTGACAGTTATGGGAAATTGACCCAGACGGAGCAGGATATCATCCAGCAGGAGTTGGCTTATACCATTACTGCCTCTGCAGATGCAGCCGATTGTGAAGTCGCAATGAATGGTGAGACAGAAGATGAACTTAAAATATTCTCACCTGCAGAAGCCATCGTTTATCTATTGCAGCCTTTGTCGGTCATTTTGGAAAACGGGCTTAACGATGCACATTTTATGAAAGCCATCTTCCAATGTTTTGATTCCTCAGGGGAGTTAATGCACAGAGTGGATGAAGGATGGATAAGGTTTGAAAACGCGGGTGGTTGCATGAACGTGAAAAATTTCCTGACAGCACGTATGAGAACCTTTGGTGACAAACAGAAATTCCTAAACTGCTATGTCGTGCTTGATGGAGACCGCCGTTATCCAACAGACCCTGAGCCAGACAAGAAGTATAAGAAATTGAAAAAATCACTTGAAGCATGGGGCGTTGGCTATCACGTATTGGAGAAACGCTGTATGGAGAATTATATGCCCGATGAAGCTGTAAGTTCTTTTGCTAATGCTGGGACGCAGGCTTGGATTACAGCATATCACACACTTACATCAGAACAGAAGGATTTCTTCAGTGCTGCAGAGGGTTTCTCAAAGGATATTAGTCGTGAGCAGAAGACAATAGTTAGGAAGAAGGAAAGCAAACTTATGACAAAAGACAAAACTAGGAGAAAGGTTTCATACGTGAGGAGTCTCTTGCCAAGAGACGAACAATTGTTTTATAGTAGTGTGTCAAGAGGAAATTTCCTCCACTTGGAGAAAGGGCTTAACATAGGCGACTTCAAGGTGAAATTTCCGGAGAAATACAATGATAGGACGGTTATTTATAAAGCTAATATGCTTAACAGGACAAATCATCAGACAGACCAACTTGAGTTAGAGCATATTGCAGCCGCTATCCGTGCCATTATATAGGAAAAAAGTATGAAAAAAAGTATCAACATAGAAACTCGTAGTATGACGAAGATCCTTGATGATTTGCGTCAAGGCCTCGTTCAGATACCACCATTCCAGCGGGATTTTGTTTGGGAGCGGAATAAGATCCGAGACCTATTTGATAGTATTAAGAATGACTATCCAATAGGCTCGATCCTTCTTTGGAAACCTCGTGAGCAGAAAGACTGGGACACTAAGCGTTTAGGCGGTTATACTTTACCCAAAACAAGCGGGCAACAGATTTATGTGCTTGATGGCTACCAGAGACTATCATCACTTTTTGGTTGCCTGACCAATCCGGAGAAAGCTAATTTAGACTATGATGAAAAACAGGTGTCAGAGATCTTTTCGCTATACTACGACCTTGACGATGAATCATTTGTCTACATGGGTGGCCGAGAACCAAGACCAAGCCAGGTGCCTATCTATATCCTTTTAAGTACGATGGATTTCCGTCGCTACTATCGTAAATACATTGAGCCATACGTACAAGAGACTATTCTGGAAACCTATTTAGATAGAGCGGATGCGTTGTCACGCAGTTTAATAGACTACAAGATAGCCGTAATAGAAGTGACCAATGCAGAATTGGATGATGCTGTAGATATATTCTCACGAATCAACTCAAAGGGAACGGATATCTCACCAGACTGGATGGTAAATGCGTTGGCATACAGACAAGACTTCAGCTTTGCTCTTGAGATAGACAACCTGAAGATGCGGTTGAAAAAATACCATTTTGAGAGCATTTCAAGAACGGCTCTTTTTAGATGCTACCAGAGCGCTTTTGACGATAAAATGTATATTGACCAGTCGAATATAGAGAAACTGGCCAAGAGAAGTGACTTTGTGGATGTAGTGAAAGAAGTAACTCCTCATATTGAGAGAGCTATAAGATTTTTGTATAACGAGTTGAATGTGATAGATAGCAAGTTGTTGCCTTATAATACGCAGTTGATATTCCTGATGACTTTCTTTAAAAAGATCTGTAGTCCGTCGAAGGAGCAGATTGCTGCACTGAAGACATGGTTTTGGACAACGAGCTATTCGAATTATTTCACGATCTATTCTTTATCAAGTCAGAGAAAAGCCTTTGCTAAGTTCGTGGATTATTTGAACGGAAAGAGTAATACCATGATTTTTATTGATGAGGGCAGACAGAAGTTCTCAACCCTAGCTATGCCTGATAAGATATCGTTGGCATCGGTACGTAGCTGCTCGTTACTGCTGTTTGAACTCCAGTATTATAGGGAGATTACGGGAGCATCATCTCATACCGGAGGACTAAATCTGAAGAAGATTGCCATGCAGAAGGAGAACACCCCTGCGAATATTGTTCCATTTTCTGGTTCAGAGAAGAAACTGAAATGGGGCTTCAGTGAACTACCCCAGCAGGTTACAGAAAATGACACATTGAGAAAATCTTTTTTTCTGCCCGAGAAATATCCTGTAATATGGGGTGAGAAGGATGTGGATCGCTTCTTAGAAGAAAGATTGTCGATCCTATGTCGAATGGAGAAAGCATTCGTTGAACGACTCGGTATGGTATATACAGAATAAGAAAAGCATTTGATGAAGATGGGGAGGGTGGTTTGTGAAGGATGTGGTGGAGGTTATAGGAATATCTTAAAATGGAAAATAAAGAATCAATAATTGAGGCAGCTTCGAGTATATCTTCCATGGTTGCGAAGATAAACGAGGTGTGCGGTGGCAGTAGTGCTCTATGGGCTAGTGCTGCCAAGCCTCAATTGACGGCTTTAGATGTTGCATTGGGACAAAGATCGATAAGTGAGATAATAGCAGCCCAATCAAAGTGGAGCGTTGAAACAATAAGTCCTGTTACGGCTGCAATATCCGCGTTGGCCCAAAACATAACGGAGCCACAGTTGTCTGTATTAGCTGCCTTGGAAAATAAGACAAGTTTGCTGGCTCATGACAATGGGATTGCAAAGATAACCAGTGTGGCAACTCAAATTTCTTCGATATCTGATATACTTGCCTCGCAAACGGATTATATCAAGGAGTTGATTGCGCCGAAAGCTATGCTTTCTGACTTGCAGACCATTGCGATGCAAGCCCATAAAGCAATTGAAGCAACAGGACAATTGTCTGCATGGCAGTTAGGCATGGTTGATACAGCCTCAATAATGGTGGATAGGCAGGTGAATTGGGCTTCGAAAATCTGTTCTGCAGAATTTAATGTAACTCCATTGCCTAGGATTGAGGATGTTATTGAGATAAAACCGAGGGTAAATGTTATTGCTCTATTACCTGATGAGCTAAAACGCGAGAAAGAGAAGAAAGAAGACATCACTCCAGAGGAGGCGTTAGTGAAATCGCCTGCATATAGGATGTCAGAGAAGGGCAAACGAATAATTGATAAGGTTGTTGCTATCAATCGAATTTGCGAGAGGAAGGGCTGTGAAAAGCTCTTTAAGTACACTGGTGCTACAATGAGGGCTGCAGCATCGATAGGTGGAACTGTTTGTCAGACCGAGGAAACCTTTGGTGGTATTATAGATGACTTTTATGAGGTTTTCTATGAGAACATAGAACATATCAAGGCGATAGTGACGGATGAGGTTGTACGGAATGAAGATGTATATCAGTGCATTTTCCGTGTTAAGCATATGCGTACAGACATGCGACACGACTATGAACACGGAAAAGAAAAAGACATACGTAATAAGGATTTGGCAATAGGTGATAGTTACAAGCACTATGTGGGTAAGCCTGTTCTTATAACGAGTAGTGACTACCTGATTACTCAGGAGAAACTATATGATGAGTTTGATGTGCTGGCAGATCATCTGTTGGCGTTAGTTGAGACGTTTGCCTAAATTATAATCTATCACAGGGACCTGCCCCCAGTGATAGATTTCTAGCGATAGTATGGCTGACAATCAGTATTGGTGACGATTGTATTGGGCAGTATTCGATGAGGTAAAAAAGGTATATGCATATAATGAGGAAAGCCAGCCGAGAGGTTGACTTTCTTTGTTTGTAAGGGATAAGATGAAGGGGCTAGGAGGGCTTATGTGTATGAACTGTATTCTTAACGATTATTATGTGGTATACTTTTCAATTATTATATAGGGAATTAGATGAAAATGCAATTTTTGACGTAAGAATTATTAAAAATCTGGTTAAGAATGATCGGATATGAATAAAAATGCGTATATTTGCCAAACTATTTGTTTTATGATTAATAATGAGAAAAATGGTGGATTACGAGAATACATCTTTATGGAAGAGTACATTAGGAAAGCAAGGTGATAAAAAAGTTGAGAACCTTAGAGTTTCCTATAATAAATTCCGTGAACACATGGAAGGTCTGTTGAAGGAAGTAGCAAAAGATTTCCCGAATCTTACGGACCATAGTATTGATCATGTGGATTATTTGTGGAAGATTGCCAGTCTGATAACAGGTGACAACTATCCGATCAATCCTTTAGAGGGCTATATTTTGGGATGTTCTTTCCTTATTCATGATGCCGTGTTAAGTTATAAGGCTTTTGGAGGAAAAGAAGCCCTGCGTGATAGAATAGAGTGGAAAGATTGTTATGAAGATATTAGAGATACCCAATATGACATAGAGGATTGGAAGCAAAAGATAGACTTCAAGGTTATCAGACAACTTCATGCAAATAACTGCGGTGAGATCCTTTTTAGACAGTTTGTAGGGATGGATGGCAATAGTCATTACTTACTGTCGGATGATGAGATGCGGGAACATTATGGACAACTGATAGGAGATATAGCATCCAGCCATCATTGGGAAACTGAAAGATTAAGCGAATTATCATCGCAGGTAAACGCTCTTGCTTCATTCCCTGCCGATTGGACTATACATCCTCGTAAGTTGGCATGTATCTTACGATGTGCTGATGCAGCAGCTATTGACTCTGGAAGAGCTCCGGACTATCTTTTCAGATTATTACATCTAAATGACGTGTCAAGAGATCATTGGGTGTCTCAGAATCGTTTGGGTTTAGCTTTGGATGATGAAGATAAATCAAAATTGGTTATAACATCGACTCATGCCTTTGAAGAGAAAGATTATGCTGCTTGGAATGTAGCTTATGACGCAGTGAAGGTAATAGATGAAGAGTTGGAAAAATGCCAGTACATATTGTCTGAACATGAACAGTTCCAAGTGAAGAGTGTGGCAGGTGCCAAGTCGAAAAAAGCATTGTCATCTCTTATTAAGACAAGTGGATGGATGCCAAGCGATGTAAAAGTGCATATTAGCGATGTGTCTCATCTAATTAAGACATTAGGAGGCCGCGAGTTATATGGCAAGGAGGATCTCCAATTCATAGTATTGCGGGAATTAATCCAAAATGCACGTGACGCAATTAAAGCAAGAAGACATCGACCAGGAGAAGAAGAATTTGTTGGGAAAATCAATGTTAATGTAGAAAAAAGAGGTGATAATGTCGTGTTGTTTGTAACTGACGATGGTGTTGGCATGTCATTGGATACCATCTCTCATTCTTTATTGAATTTCGGTAGCAGTTTTTGGCATGACGATTCTGTTAATATTGAGTTTCCTGGACTCAAGGCATCCGGTTTTAAATCAGCGGGACAATTTGGAATAGGTTTCTTCTCTGTATTCATGATTGCTGAATCCGTTGTTATAGAGACGAGAAAGTATACTGAAGGAGTTAAGGATGCTCATTTGGTTAAGTTCCCGTCAGGATTAACACTTGCACCTATTTTTGCTAATTGTACAAGTACATCTACTTTATATTCTACGGTTGTTAGTCTAACACTTAAAGATGAATATAAAATTTGGCCATCTGAATATGTGGCCAGAAGAAACAAGATAGGTGAAACCAGCTTTAATGTACCCTTCTCTGCCATGCTTGGCACATTGGTCGCGGGGCTGGATGTGGATGTCTATTATCAAGAGTTTGGTTCAGGTCCACTAAAGATTCATCAAAGGATTGACGCGAAGGAGTTAGATAAAAGAGCATGGCTAAGGCAATTGTCGTTAGCGGATTATCAACATGATAAGGAGTTGGATACCTTTATAGAAAATAACTATCAAAGGCTGCAGTTCTTGCATGACGAACATCAAGGGATAGCTGGCCTTGCAGCGATAGGAACACGATTTGCACCCAAAGATGATTTTCTGGGAGGAACAACGGTAGGCGGCCTGCTTACAGGGCTGCACTCACGAACAGGCGAGTATTGGATTGGAATCATCGAGCATACACTAGGAGGGGCTAAAAGAGGTGGAGATGTTGTTAAAGCGCCAGCAAACGAAATTGAAGCATGGGTAAACAAGCAAGTTGAAGAACTTAATGCAAAAACTTCTTTGGATATCTTTACAAGATTCCGGTTGCAATTAGCTATGCAACATTTTAATGTAGATCCGATAAATATAGCGGTGGCCTTTTGTGCATATGACACTAATCCGAAGCATAACACAGTATATCCTTTAGACAAGTTGGTGGGGCAATTGATACAAGGAAAGAAACTCATATTCGTTGATTCTCATTTCAGTGCAAATGATGAGAATGGAGGTCATGGGGATGTCTACTTGGATTTTGGTCAGGTAAGAGGATTGTTAAATGCTGATGAAATTCTTTATTTACCGATTATGAACTCAGGTTTCCTTTCATTCAAGCTGAAAGATGGAGTGCCGGAGAATAATTGTGGATTTATAGATTGTCTTTATAGAAAAGCTGAGCTGATGGGATATAAGATTTGTTTCTCATTCATAAAGGACTATGTAAGGAACAACTTGGGGATGATAGATAGAGCGATAGTGATGGAAGTGAAAGAGATTAGAGAATGAATAGAAAAAGTTTAGAGTGGCTTTGTAATATACACATATGGCTGATTATTCTTAATGCCATAGCATTGCTTTTCATCTTACAAATTGTATTCGAACTAATTCCATGCTGGGAATGTGATTGGCCTAGTGATAAGATAGGAAGGGTTAATTCTTTTGTGGTGGATTTGGCTGTAGGTGTCTTCACAAGTACTTTCTTCTATTACCTATTAGTGTATTTGGGGGAGCGAAAGCGAAGTAAAGGTGTTCGCCGGGTGATGCAGTGGAGACTGAATGCAATGGCGGCCAATATGCAGATTGTGATTGGTTATTATGTGGTAAAGTATAATATTAAGTGTGACGATTTTAAGTATTTAAAAATAAACCAAGAAGCATTTAAACAGGCCAGTAATCTGACGAGATATAAAATAGATTATTGGTTTAGATGGGAGAATTCTGATTGTGCAATGAATGTTTGTGGCTCGACTGAGCGAGGATTCATATGCAACTATATTGATTTGGTAAAACATCATGCTGACAGAATTATGGAATCTACTGTGTTCTCGCTAGAGGATACAAAATTGATAGAACTGGTTAACAGAATTGGTCGGTGTGAGTTGGTGAGTCATATAGAAATGCTGAACCATAATTCCAAACTGGATGCTTATCTTGGTGATTATGGCAATGCTCTGATGAATTTTTATCTATTTTATTGTAGTTTGGCTAGTTATGTAACAATTAGTGACATAAAGCCCATAGAAAAAGGTTGTAAGCTTGGAATCCCGTTTGTTTATAGTTAAGATTGCTCATGTTTTTTGATAACGTATCCTATAAATTTGGAATACTATGCAGGAAGGGGTAATCAGTAAAGGTGCAAGGCTGGAGATGATGCAAAGAAAGAGGGGAAATGTATGACCCAAGACGAGAAGTGGCAAGCCAATTATAATGGGGTGATTGCGTTTATCGACAAGAACCATCGCAACCCATCGAAATATGTAGATGAAGAAAGAGGGCTCGTGAACTGGTGTAAGCACCAGAGAAAGATCATCAATGCTGGAGGTATGAACCCTGATAGGCTAAAGAAGTTTGAGATACTTCAGAAACTCATGGAAAAGTATAAACGGCTCAATCAATGGCAATAAACCTATCAACGGGCCAGGCCCCAATGATAGGTGCTGCGCCCCCACCGGGGTCAAACACCCCACCGGTATGATGCAGGAGGGCAGGGGAGCAGACAACAAAGATATAGCCGACCCAAGCAGTTTCTAGAGTTTCGGGGAAAGCCTATCGTGGTCTATACCATCGAAGTGTTTCAGAATATCCAGGAAGTGGATGCCATCGTGGTGGTTTGTCTGGAAGACTGGATACCCTATCTGCGTGCTCAAGTGAAGAAATGTCATTTAGACAAGGTGGTGGAGATTGTGCCTGGCGGAAGGCGAGGGCAGGACTCCATCTATCATGGATTGGTGTGCGCCAGACGGCACTATGCTGACGATACGATAGTGCTGATCCATGACGGCGTGCGCCCGCTAGCGATGACCTATCACTGGGGCCAGGCCCGGTGATAGGTTCCGCTAGCCTCCTCCTCTCACCCACCGCCTATGAAGGGAAAGCTGACTATGTGTTCCACTTGGCTGGGAATGCAAGTCCTTATTTTATCAATTCGGATCCCGTGGGTATCATGAAGTGCAATCTGCTGGGGACAATAAATGTGCTGGAGTATGCTCGCGATTGTCAGACGAAGAAGGTGATTTTTGCCTCTACGCGTGAGGTCTATGGCAAGAATGAGGAGGCTGAGCTATTGGATGAGCAGGCCATGGGTACGCTTGACCCTTTGGACGACAGGTCGTGCTATCCTGAGAGCAAACGGGCTGCAGAGACGTTACTGAAGAGCTATTTCCTGCAATATGGCGTGAACTTTAATACTATTCGTATTGCCCAT
>Ga0256407_10003764_pt1 | contig 26428 bp, 20 predicted proteins | sample RumenRJG_04DNA_FD_193489 | JGI IMG/M metagenome (GOLD analysis project Ga0256407, IMG submission 193489) | Bovine rumen microbial communities from Lethbridge, Alberta, Canada - RJG_04 | ecosystem: Host-associated > Mammals > Digestive system > Stomach > Rumen | place: Canada: Alberta... | reverse complement strand
TTTGAATAATTATTAATGAATTATTTTATTATTACAAATGCACTTTTTAAAAAATAACATAATACTATTTAATCTTTAAAATATTAAAGATCAATTTTAATCTACGAATTTTCAATTTTTAAAAACTAAACCTAATAAAAAATACATATTAATATAATTTAAATACCCAAACATTTAAACTTAAACAATATCAAGTTATAAAAATACCTAAAAATATATACTTAATATTAAAACATTCAATAATAATTATTATTTTTTTAATTCCCATTTTCAATTTTATGAAAAACAAATTTTTTATTATCAATATTACATTGTTTCCTAATATAATCCATTTGATAACAATTTTGACAAACTCCTAAAGCATAATGTGACTTACTTATATGAGGACAATTCCAAGGTTTTTTATTTCTTCCTTTTGAATGATAACAATTAGAACACATTCCTTTTGCATAATGTTGAGAAAATTTATGTGGACATTCTGTACATAATCTTATTGTTCTTTTCTTTTTTTTTCCTAGTAGAATGTTATTATTATCTTCTATTTCTTCAATTTTATTATTATTTTCTTTATTAAAATAATGTTCATTTTGTTTTGTTGTAGGAGTTAAAAAAAGATTTTGATATAATAAATTTAAATATTGAAAATATATATTAGGATTTATTATACCGTAATTTAATGGAATGAAAGTTTTTAAATTATTTAATATTTGAATATTATGAAATATGATATTTTGATTTTCGAAATTTTGGAAGAAATTTGTTAATTTCATGTTTAAGGTTTTTTTTTATTTTAATTATTATGATATTATTAATTTATAATTTTATTTTTAATTTTTTTTAAAAAAATAAATATTAAAGATATTTATGGTTAATTAATATATAAAATGAAATGTAGTAAGTTTCTAATTATAAAAACAATAAAAAACAAAAAAATATAATTTATTTTTATTTTTAATTTCATAATAAAAAACAAATAAACAAAATAATAAAAATGTCAAATTATCTTATATCTCAAGCTGATATTATAGGAAGACAGCCATTATTAAGAATAAATGATATGCCAAGAAATCAAACATTATTAGGAGGTTCCTTATGTATTATTGTATATTGTTTTTTTATCCTTGCATCTTTATACTTTGGACAAGAATTAGTTTATAAAATTGTCCCAAAAATAATTGAAGCACAAAGATTAACTAATGAAAATGATAAAGTTTACTTATCAAAAGATCAATTTTCTTTTTTTATTTCTTTATATCATCCAATATATGGTTTTTTTAATCCTAATCCTTTTATTAATTTAAATTTAGAAATGGTGAATGTTAATGGTAATAATTTATCTACTAAAAATATCCAATTGGGAATTTGTGATGAAAGTGATATTGAATCTGATGAAAATACTGATTATTCTTATAAAGAATTAGATTTAACTCAATTTATTTGTATGAAAAATTTAGATAATAATTTTTTTATTGAAGGAGTAAATAAATTTAAAAAGTATTCATATATTAAATTAGTAATCGGTAAATGTTTAAATAATTGTAAAACAAAAGAAGAAATTTTTAATATTATACCTTTTTCTACATTATCTATTTTTTATTTTGATAAATCATTTAATTTTAGGAAATTTTCAAATTTTTCAAGTAATATAATCAGAAAATTTGATTTAACATTTAATTATAATTATACAAAATTAATTGAAGTTAGTTTAGGATTAACAAAAATATACACTGATGAAGGTTTTATGTTTGAAATATTTAAAAAAAAAGAATTACATAGAATAAAAAATATTGAAAAAATAATTTATGATAGAACAATTGATAATGATAATTTAATTAATATTAATTTTAAATTAGATTATATTAAGACTAATGTTTATAGAAAATATTATAAAATTCAAAATTGGGTTGCTGAACTTGGTGGTATTATTAGAGCAATGACTTTAATTGCTTCTATGATAAATTATTTTAATGATAGGGCTTCTTTTTATGAAATGTTAATTAATAAATTATTTGATGTTGATGATATTATTAAATATTTCCAATTTAATGATCTTTTTATAAGTAAACAATCAAAAAGAAGAAAAAGAGATTCTATTGTATTAAGAAATGCAAAAAAAGAAAAAGATTATTTTGAAAAGGGAGAAAGTAGATTTTTACATAATATTACTGAAAAAAAAATTTCACCACATCAAACAAATAATTTCTTGAAAAAACCAATAAATATAAAAAATTCAAGTGGAAATTTAGTTAAAGATGATACATTTGGATTAATATCAAATCCTATAAATTATAATATAACAAATAAAGATGATAAATCAAATCCAATACAAAATAATAATAATAATAATAATAAAAATAATAATAATAATAATAATAACAATATAATGAATACAAATTCATTAAATAATAATTGTGGAAGTATAAATAATAATATTATAAATACAAATTCATTACATGGAAATTATAATAATAATAATAATAATATTAGTATAATTAGTAGTAATAATGATGACGAAAGAGAAATTTTTATTGATAATTTAAAAAAAAATCCAAATATAAAAGAACATTTTGAAAAAGTTAGAAGTAATAGATTTACTTTATCTGGTTGTGAGGCATTAAAATTTTATTTTAAAAATGATAAAGAAAATCCAAAATATAATTCTTTTATTGGAGGAAGGGAATTATTAAGAGAGAGAACTGATTTAATTTATATTTTAAAAAAAAATTTAGAATTAGATAGATTTAAAAATTTAATTTTAAGAGATAATCAACTTGTTTTATTAAATTCTTTAACTAGATTTATGTTAGATCCTGAAAGAGTTAATTTAGTTGATTTTGAAACTTGTTCTTATGAAAAATTTATTGATTGTTATGATAATGTTGCAATGAATTCTAATATGATTGATTTGAAACTTGCAAAATGGGTTGAAACAAAATTTAAATTTGAACAACATTCCCCAAGTGCTTTATAAAAAAAGAAATTATTTTTCATTTTATAATTTAGTTTTAATAATAAAACTTTTAAAATTAAAGTAAATTATTTTAATAATTAAAAATAAAAAAAAAATATTTAATAGAGAATAGAAAAAGGAATTTTACAAAATTAAATTTTAATTTTAAAAAAAAATAAACAAAAATATATGAAAAAGGTAAATAATAATGAGACAAATAAAGTAAATAAAAATGAAGAAAATGATAATGATTTATCAGACTTTACAAATAAAGCAGTTTTTAAAGGTGCCTTAAATATAATAGAACAAGAAAATAAAGAGAATACTCAATATTCAATAAAAAAAAATCAAAATATAATGAATACACCACATAACTTATTACAAAATTTAATAAAACAAGAAAATACAAATAATAACATATCATTTCAAGCAAATAATTCAATATCAAGTTCAGGATTTGTATCATTTAGAAATAAAAAAGCAAGATTTGTTAATTTAAATAATACAAATAATACAGAAAATAATAAAATAGAAGAAGAAATTGATCCAAAATTAATAACACAATCAATTTTAATTAAATTAGCAACTTCTGGAAAACCGCATATTTCTAATTCTTCTTTTTCTAAAGAAGGACATTTAATTGAATCTACTAAAGAAAATGAAGTTGAAATTGAAGAAAAAGATTTAAAAGTTATTCATACTAATTCTTCTATTAATAGTAATGCTAGTCATGAAAGTAATGATAAAAATTATGAAGAAGAAGAAAATGATAAAAATGTTTTTTGGAATTTAAATAGTCATAAAGATAAAATTGTAAATGAAAAGTTTTTAAATAATTTTAATATAAATGATGATAGTTTTAGAAAAAAGAAAAAAGAAAAATATTTAAATTCAATTATTTGTACTTTATCTATGCTTGAGAAAGGAAAAGCTATTTTTGTTTCTCAAGATGATATGATTTTTGTTTTACCTTCTTTTTTTGTTCCTAAAAATTTAAAAATTGGTAATACTTATAAATTTAAAGTAAAAGAATATTTACAATATTCAAAAAAAAATGATGAAATACAAGAAATACAAAAAAAATATGCAAAATAGTATTATAAAATTACATTTTTTCTTTATGGTTTAATATTAATATATTTATATAATTTTAACAAATATAAATGAGATTTGAAATATTAAGGTTTAATTTAATTTATTAATTATGATTAATAATAATATTTAATCTGAATGAATGATTTTTCAAAAATAAATAACGACGAATATCAAGTGAAAAGCTTCATATCTAATTCAGGAAATAATGAAAAATTATTACAAGAAAATATAACATTAAAATCTGATATTTTAATATATAAAGATGATATAAATAGATTAACTGAAATGAATAAAAAATTAGAAAATGAATTAGAAAATTATAAAAGAAAAATTTTTGACTTGATAAAAGTCAATGAATCATATGAAAAAGAAATTTTAGATAAAAATAATCAAATTAATCAATTAAAAAGTTCAATAAATAATATATGTTTATTTGATAATTTTAATAACAATTTCCCAATTGGTAGTAGGTTAAGTTATAGAGAAAAAATAAATGATATTATTATAAATAATAAAATTTTGAATGAAGATAATTTAAAATTAATAACTGAAAATAAATATTTAAAGGAAAATATTTCAAATTTAATTAAAGAAAAGGAAGAATTAATTAATCAAATTAATTGTTTTAATAAAAGAGAAAATGAACAAATTAATTATTTAGATGTGAAATTAAAAAATTTTGAAGATAACTTAGATAATATTTCAAAAGAAAATAATAAATTAAAAATATCAAATGATAAATATTTAGGAGAAATAGATTTAATAAAAAATAAAAATGAACATTTAGAACAAAAATTATTAAAAAAGAAAAATAAATTAAATCAATTATTAACGAAATATAATATAATGGAAGACCAAAAAAGAGATCTTGATTTATTAAAAAGAAAAAATGAAGAAGAACAAGAAAATTGAAAATAAATATTCCAAGATTTAAAAACCAAAATCAATATTTACAAATCAAAATTAAATATAGAAGAAAATTAAAAATATATAAAAAATAAATTATTAATTTAAAAAACAATTATTTAATTATTTAAATAAAATAAGTAAAATTTGAAAATAAATTAATGTCTAATGATTATTCAAATTTTTCAAACTACACATTAAAAGACACAATAGGTGAAGGGAATTTTGGAAAAGTAAAATTAGCAATCTTTAATCCAACTGGTGAAGAATTTGCAATAAAAATATTAAATAAAAAGAAAATAAAAGAAAAAATGAACAATGTATTTTTTAATGAAAATGAAATAATAAAAAAATTTAATCACATAAACGTAATATATGTATATCAATTAATAGAATTACCAGAAGATTATTATATAATAATGGAATATTGTTCAAAAGGAGAATTATTTGATTATATAGTAAATAATAAGAGATTAACTGAAGATGAGGCTTCAATTTTTTTTTATCAATTAATAAATGGTTTAGAACATATTCATAATAAAGGAGTTGCTCATAGAGATTTAAAACCAGAAAATTTATTATTAACAAAAAATAAAATTTTAAAAATTATTGATTTTGGTTTATCACATATAATAACAAATAATTGTTTATTAAGTACTAAATGTGGAAGTCCTTCTTATGCTTCACCAGAAATTATTACTAGGAAATTTTATGATGGATTTAAAACTGATATTTGGTGTTGTGGGATTATTCTATATGCTATGTTATGTGGTTATTTACCTTTTGAAGGAGAAAATAATGATGAGTTATTTCAAAATATTTTAATTTGTAAACCTGAATTACCTAAGTTTATGAGTGATAAAGGAAAAAAATTAATTGTTAAGTTGTTAACACCTAATCCTGAAGAGAGAATTGATATTAAGGATATTAAGAAAGATGATTTTTATTTAAAAGGGAAGGAGTTAAGTAATATTGATTATGATACTATTGAAAAGAGTATTATTAATAATAGAAAAATTATAAAGAATCAAGATATTAAGAATAAAATTAAAAATTTTAAAAATAGTAATCATCATAATTGTATTAATAAATTTAATAAAAAAATACAAATTTTAAATAATCATTTTCATTTAAAAACAAATTCAAAAAAAAAAATAAGTAATATTTTACAAACTTATTCAATGTCTATTCATAATAGAAATTGTAGTGACAATAATAATAATAATTCAAAATCTAATAATACTAATTTAACAAATAAATATAATACTAGTAATAATATTAATATTTTAACTAGAAATAAAAAAAGAAATCATGTTTTTTCTACGACTTCAATTAAAAAAAGTAAAAATGAAATTAAAACATTAACTAAAGGTTTTTTTAGAGAATTTTCTCCAAAATATTCTTTAAAAGAATTAATTGAAATGAAAAAAAATAAAAAAAGTATTCCTTTTTTAAATAATTCAAATTTTGTTTATAATAATATTAATTTGAATATTAATCATTTTTATTGTAATGAAGTTAGTAAAAATAAAAATAAAAGTATAAAAACCACATTAGGACCATTTGAACATAAATTATATTTATCAAAAAAGAATAAAAATAAAAAATCTTCTTCAAATTCATCAAGAGTAAATAATAATAATAATACATCAAAAAGAAGTTATAATTTATTTTTAAGTAATTTAACTGCAAATTTAAAAATAACTCATAAAAAAAAATGTAGTACAAATGGGAGTGCAATAAGTAATATAAGTAATTATACAAATCCAAATTCATCAAATTATCATAGTAATAGTTCTTCTAGAGATGAGAAATATATATCAAAAACTACAAGAAGAGAATTATTGAATAAGTTTAAATTTATGAAACATCATTTTTAATATTTATTGCATTTTTTCCATTTATAAATATATTAACTTAATATATATTTTAATTTTATTTTAAATATTATTTTTTTATTTTTTAAGGAAAGATTAAAATAAGTTCATTTTATTTAAGTAATACCTGATATAAATTTATTATTTAAATAAATGAAATCAAATGATAATTCAAAATTTAGAAAATTATATTTGGATATGATAAAAGAATGTATTATATATTCATATATATTTTATAGTTAAAATTATTCCATGTAATGAAAAACAGTTTTTAAATAAAACTGATAATAATCTATTTAAAATAAAGAAAAATATCTTTTTTAATCATTCTGAAAATAAAAATAAAGATTTTTTTGGTAATATTAAAGAAAAAACTGTACAAAATCCATTATTATTAATTGAAGAATTTCAAAAAAAAAAGCAATTAGAATTTAATAAAAAAGGTACAAATTCAAATAGAACTTCATTTAAAACAATTAATCCTTCTTTCAAAAGAAGTGGTGAAAAAATTTCATTAAAAAAAAAAGATTTAAATAATGTTTTAAATTTAGGATTTGGGAGAAAAACTAAAAATCCAACTATATATGAAGGTTCTTCTTTTTTAAGTCCTTCTAATAATAAAATTATAAGTGAATTAGATGTAATTAAATGGAGACATAATTTAAATACAAATGTAAAAAACAATAAAAAATAATTAAAAAATTATTATAAAAATCAAAATATAATAAAAATAATATTTTAATATTTAAAAATATTTTATTATAAAAAAAGTTAATACTGTGAGTTATTTATTGATAATAATATATTAATAATATGGATGAAATTTTTATTAATTTAATAAAAATTTTATTAAATCATAATTTGTTGAAATATAACCAAAAAAAATTTAAACAACCTAAATATTTAAAAGGATAATTATTTCAATTAAATAAAAAGTAAAAATTTAATCAAATAACTAATTAAAAAGTTAAAAAAAAAAAAATTATTAAATCAAAATAAATTTCCATTAAAAATCATAATATTTATATTCAGTTTAAAAGAATAATAATAATATTATATACTAAAATATTCACCTTCTTTATAAAAAATATATAAAAAAGAAAAACAATAAAATTTTATATAATTGTCTTTACTGGTACTCTTTTAGCTATTAAAATTTTTGAATTTTTATTAGAATTAAATAAACCTTTACCAATATTATTAGATAATGGTCTTGGCTTGTAAATTTTATTACAAGAAGAATCCTTTGTATTAAATCTATTATAAATACAATTTTTTAAAGGTTGACCTAATATTTTCATTATTTCAGAATAAGTTTCATTTTCAGATGAATCTCTTGTTGAATCAATAAATATTTGAATTGATTTTTCCATTTCAATTATAATATTTATTGATTCTGTTTTAAAATCATCTTCCATGTTATAATTTATACTAGGTAAAAATTCATTTTCCAGAGAATATTCATCTGTAAAATTTTCGAGTTTTTCTTTAATATTTGATAAATTTTGGGTAAATGTTGAAAATGAACTATAATCTTCATTCATATGATATTATTAATCTTAAATATTAAAGTAAAAATAAAAATTAGAAGGAATATTAAATATTGTTATTGAATATTAAAAATAATAAAAAAATCTTAATTTTTATATATTTTTTTTACCATTTTTGAAAAAAATAAATTTTTTTTAATAATAAAACATAATATTAAATTTTTTTATTTTTTAGAATAATAATTTCCAATTAAAAAAGTTGATTTTGAAATTTTTTTGTCATCATTTGTTCTATTTAAAAGTGAAGTAAATCTTTTTAATTCTTTTACAAAATAATTATCTGAATAATATTTACTATTATTATTTCTAAAGGTTAATGGTGTATTTTCATAATTTTTAGTGAATGAAACTAAATCACTAATTTCATTTTTTTTATCATTATAATAATTTATATTTATATAATTTTTTTCTTGATTAATCCATCTATCTACACTATTTATCTTAGTATATTTTTCTTGATTTTTATTATTTTTATAAAATATATTATTTGGCTCAGTTGTTGATATTGTATTATAAAATTTTGAATTATATTTAAATAGTTTTAATGGTTGTTCTTTTTCTTTTTTTTTAGGATATAAATCATATTTATATTTTTGAAAAGGTGTTTTAAAATTATTATTATTATATTTATTTTTATCTATTTTAACAGTTCTATTAATATTATTCTCTTGATAATCATTTATTAAATTTTCATCTGATTCAATCTTTGGGTATGCATATACTGGTTTTCTTAAAGATTGTTTTTGAAGGGAATATATTTTATCATATAACATTGAAATCTTATAATCAAATTTTTTTATTTTTTGTTGATTTTTATATAATGCATTCAAATTATTAGAATTATTATTATTTCTATATGATTTACTTTTTTTTTCTTCTTTAATTCTTTGTTTTTTAATTTCATCATTTTGATTACTTTTTTTATCATATAATATATCATAAATTTCTTTATAACGTTCTTTAATTTGATTTTTGTTATTTAATGATATATTTGTTCTATTTTGACTATTCATATTATTTAAATCTTTTATTTGATTTATTTTAATTTTTTTATAATCATCCATTAATAACATTAAATTAATAAATAAATAATTTAAATTTAAATATGAATTTTTTTGACCTTAAAACACCCAAAAAAAAAGAATGTTCAAATTGTTTATTAAATAAAAAATATATAAAATGTTCAAATTGTTCAAAATATATATCATCAAATAAAAAATTACTTCATGATAGATTTTGTAAAATAAACATGAAAAAATGTATAAAATGTGATGAAGCAATTCCAATAGAAGAATATAAAGAACATTTAAAAAATCATAATAAACAAAAAGAAAAAAGTTCAATTAAAAAAAAAAAAACTTCTTCTAAAAAATTAATACCATGTAAATATTGTGGTTTATTTTTAAATCAATTAGAATTAAATGAACATCAATATTTTTGTGGTTGTAAAACAGAAGAATGTAAATTCTGTGGTGAATATGTTATAAGGAAAAATTTAGAAAACCATTACAAAAAAATTTGTGAATTTTTTAATAGAAATAATAGTACTGAAAAATCAAAAATTCATAATTTAACAAAATCTCAAAATAATTGTTCTTCAAATAAAAATAAATCAAGTGCAATAAGAAATAGAATGTTAAGTTTAGATAAAGAAATTGAAAGAAAAGCAAAATTAACTAAATCAAGAAGTAGAAATAAAAATAATATTAGTAAAAGTAAAGATAAAAATAAAAAAAATAATGATTTATTTCCTGAAGAAAATATTTCTAAAAATTTATTGTTTTTTTTAAACTTTGATGGAAATAATAAAATATTAAAAAATAAAAGAAAAAGAGAAATTTATAGTGAAGATGAAGAAGATTATGAAGAATAAGTAAATTTAATAACATTTTTTAATATATAATCTTTGATAGAAATAATATTAAAATATATTATTTTTAATTCATTAATATTTATTTTAATAATTCCATAGTCATTTTAAGAAAATCAGATGCTGAAGGGCCATTTAATTTATTAATTGGTTCCTCATTTTGATTTTCATTTAAATGATTTAAATTAGTATCATTATTTTTATTTTTTTCATCTTTTTCTTTTTTCTTTTGAATATTATCATTAATAATTCTAGAAAAAGCCTTATTTATAAATTCAGCATTCATTCCTCCTTGTTTATCTATTGCTTTATATTCTTCTTCTAACATTAATTTTTCATCAATTTCACTTTCTTCACTTTCATTATTTTTATTATTTTCATTTTCATTAATTTTATTATCTTCATTTTCATTATTTTCATCATTTAATTTTTTATTATCATCATTTTCTTCTTTTAAATAATAATCAAATAAAACTTTAACAAGTAAATAATAACTACTTAAACATTCTGGAATAATTTCTTCTATATTTGAAGTATATCTTGCTTTTGGATCTTTTTTTTTAAACATATGATATAAAGAATATTTTAAAGGATATTTTGGATTTTGTTTTATTTTTAAACTTCTCATTAATCTATCTACATCTTTTATTATTGATTTATTTTCAAATGTATTTAAATTAATTTCTCTTACTAATTTTTCCATTGTATCAAAACATCTTAAAATCCTATTTATACTTTCTTTATCTTTATGTGATATTATTTTTTTTATTGATATTTCTATTTCTTTAAAATCTAATGGTAATCTTATTAAGTCAATATGTTGTTTTCTTTCTTTAAAAATTTTTATTATATATTTAAATAAATTTCTTTTTTCATTATTTTCAACTTTTATTTTTTTTTTATTCCTTTTTTTTTCAATTCTTTTCATTATTTTCTCTGATTTACCTCTATGTTTCTTATTTATTTGTTTTTCTTGAAATATATCATTTCTATTATTTTGATTTTTTTTCCCCATTTTAAGGAATAAAAAAAATTAAAAATTGTATAAAAAGTATTTAAATATTTAAATTATCAATAATATAGATATATTTATATTTTTAATATTTTTTTCTAGGATTTAAAGAGATTTATAACTTGATTATTATAAAATCGAATATAAAAACTTAAATACCCCTAAGGAATAAATATTCATATAACACCAATAATTATATATCAAAAGTCAATAACAATTATACTAAAAAAATTATTAATAATTAAAATAATAAACAAAATTTCTTTTTACAACAAGTATTTTTATTAAGAACAGTTTCATTATTATTTTGTTCATATTCTTTATAAGTCATTTTTAAATTGCAATCTTTATATGATTCAACTAAAACAACTGAAATAAAAGGATTATTAAATATTACTTTTTTGTTTTTTGAAGGTGTTTGATTAATAGTTTTTTTTATTGATGATTTACTTATTGTTTTATTTTCATTTTTTAATTTATCAAATTGTATTAATTTTGGCTCTCCATTAAAAAAATTACATGATATATTATGACTTTCTTGATTGTTTGTTGTATCTTCATCTTTAATTAAATCAGGGGAAAATATATGATTTTTATATATTTGTGTTATTAGTTCTTCATTTTTTGATATTGCTGGTTCTGATGAATTATCTAGCATTATTTTATTTTTCCTTTTATTTATAAATTACTTAATTTAATTTTAATTATTGTCTTTTTTTTTATATTATCAAAATAAATATTTAAAAATTTAAAATGTTTAGTGATGATTATAATATTTTTTTTGGAATAATTTAATTTATTTTAAAGAAAAAAAATCAATAAATGATTCAAAATATAATAACAATCAGTACTGAAAAAATTATATCATTAAAAAAAATAATAATTTTAAATTCAATAATTGAAGATAATTAAAATAATACAATAGTATGAATAATAAAAAAATAGATTTATAAACTAGAAAAAAAAATTAATAAAATTTCCATATTTAATTTTACTTTTATCTGAAATTTCCCAAAACGAAAATTAGTATTAGGAATTTAAATTAAATGAATTTAAACTATAATTATTTGCTTTTCTTTTAATTTAATGAATTATTATCACTATTCTTTTTTTTTCATATTAAAAACATTTTTTTAAAAAAAATTGCAAATCTAACTTTTTTAATTGATTATTATAAAATTTAAATTTTAATTAACAGATGATAAAGAATTATTCGATATTTTTTATTTTGAATTTTTCTAAAATAACTCATATTTTTTATTATTACTTTTATAATAACTTTCTTTCTAATAATATTTTTTATCATAAATTTTATCATTTGGGAAAGTTAAAGAGTTTTATAATAGTAATTTCTATATAACAAATATTTATATTATTATATAAAAATAATAAACATCAGACATAATCTATTAAAAAGTTTTTTTTTGAATGATTAAGGAAAAAGTTTCTTTAAATTCAATAATAAAAATACAGGAAAAGGATTTCATTTATTTAAATTGTAAAATAATATATTAATAATGATGGTAATTTATTAAAAAAAAAAAATGATCATCAATATATTTAGAAGACTTAATTATAATTAATTTAGGAAAAAATTAATTTTTTTATAAAATTATAACCAATATTTTTTCTAAATATAATAAACATGGAAAAAATATAATTTTTGTTTTTTTATTTAATATAATAGAAAGAGATTTTTATGATTTATTTAGAATATAAAAAATTAAAAATAAATCTATTGATAATTCATTAAGAAAAAATTAAATAAAAAAAATTTAAATTATTTTTTTTTTAAATGAATAAAGAAAACAATGACTATAATAACATAAATGATTCAGTTTTAGCCAATGTAACTGAATTAAGTAAAGAAGTAAAAGAAAAAAAATTAGAATTAGAAGCATTTAAAACTCTAATTAAATCATTAAAACAAGAATATCAAAAGCAATTATCAGTATATTTTTCATTAAATAAAAATGTTATACAAATTGAAAATAACATTGAAAATTTCTTTAAAGAAAAATCAAAGATAGAAAAAAAAAATGCTTTAATTATTATTAAATTTAATAATGATGTTATAAAAAGATTAAATGATAATTCAAATAAACCAAATAGTAAAAATGTTGAAGATTTAATTTTAGAATTTTTTGAATTTAAACCTGATTCAACATTTGAAGAATTAATAATGTTAAATAGGAATAAAGATGAATGGCATATACTATTAAAATATTCAAGTAATAAAAATTTTTCCAAAAAAAAAATTGATTTATTAAAGTCAATCATTGAAAAAATAGGAAAAGATATAAATTATCCTTATTTAATATTTGTAGATTTTATTAAAGGAATTATAAGATTAAATGAAATTGAAAATGAATTAAATATTTTAAATGAGCAATTAATGACTGAAAATAAAAATAAAAATGAAATATTTCTTCTTTTAAAAAGCATTGAAACTGAAATAATTAGAAATGAATATTTATATAAAAACATGATAAGATATACTAAACAAATTTACAATATGTTAGAAACATTTTCAAGAATAAAAACAAAAAATGATAATCCAAATTCAGAAGAATATCAAATTTTAAATAAAAACATAAGAGAATTTCAAAAAATAGATTTTAAAAAATTAATAATACCAACAGATAATTTATCAAGTTTAAGTGTTAGAACAAATATCTCTGATACAGAATCATTATACTCATTAAATACTTTCCATAATTCAGAAGAACAAAAAGAATTTTCATCAAGTTTAATTACTTTAGATAATAATAATAACAGTAATAATATAAATAATAATAATACTATTAATAAAAATAATATTAATAATAATAATCAATTGAAAAATAATGATATTTCCATTTCAAAAACTAATTCAATTAATTCAATTAATAATGCAATTCCACCAATGAAAATGAAAAGTTTTTCAAAAGGAATAATTACAAATAAATCATCATGTAGACCAAAAAAGATAAAAAAAAAAGAAAATGATGATGAAAAATATTCAGATGATGATATTATTGAAAATAATAATTCAATTAAATTTACTCAAGGTTCTTTTGTTAATTTAAATGATGATATATCTCATGAGAATATTGATAATGGAATTAATTATGCAATGCCTATGAATTTATTTAAAAGTCTTCCTTCTAAATTATTTGAAGATCAAATTGAATTTCAAAAAAAAAATAAAGAAAATACTATATATAGAAATAGAAATAATAGATTAATTTATCAAGGAATTGATGATGGAAGTTCTAATTGTAATAATATCGGTGGTTGTTGTCATTTTGGTGAAATTTTTGGTTAAATTTTATTTTTTTTTAAATCTTTTTTTTATTTTTTTTTTCTCTAATTTGAATTAAATTTTATTTATTTTTTTTTTCATATTTAAAAAATTTATTTTTATTAAGATTAAAGGAAAGATTAATATTTGAAATGGAAACAAATGTCTCACTTCAATTTGATAAATTATTAATTCCACGTAAAATAAAAAAATTTTTAATTATTAGAATTTGAATCAACATCAGCAGTAATAGATTTATCTTATGAAGATAAAAAATATCGATTTAATTATCCTCAAGAAGAGCCTTTAAATATAATATTATCTCCAACTTTTTTAAAAGAAAAACAAATTGTAAATATTACAATAATGAAAATTGAAGGTAAAAAATATAAAAAAATTGCAAGAGGAGAAATACATATTTTTAAAAAATATTTTCAAGGTGATAAATTAAAAATTGAAAAAACAGTTTATTTAACACCATATCAATCATTTATAAATAGTGTTAATATTGATTCTCCTAAAGTAGAATTAAATTCAGGAAAAATATTATTAACAATTAATTTATTAGAACCATTTGAACATTTAAAAAAAGAAAATGTAAAAGAACATAATAAAAAAAATCAAAAAAAAAATTTAAATCAAGATAATAATGCAAATGAAAATTATGATGATTTAATAATAAATCTACAATTTGATGATAATTTATCAGATTTATCAATTAGTATAATTGATGAAAGTGATGAAGAAAGAAAAGGACTTGAATTAAATCAATTTGTAAATGATGATTATATTCAAAAATTAAAAGAATTAATGGCATCTGATTATGAAAAAATATTACCTAAAGATATTGAAAAATTAAAACAAATGAATGAAATGTTATATTCAAAATTTAGTGAATTATCAAATTCATATAATGAAACTTTATTTGCTTTAAATTCAACAAATGAAGAAATAAGACAAAAAGCAAAAAAATATTATGATGATTATAAAAAAATTAAAAAAGATGTTTATAAAGGAAGAGTTGAGTTAAAAAAAAAGAATAAAGAATTAAAAAAAGAAATTGATATTAATAATGAAGATAATAAAGCTTTATTAAATGAAGTAGAAAATTTAAAAAATGAAACTCAAGTTTTAAAAAATAAATTAAATATTCAAAGTGAAGAAGATATTAAAAATAATACAAATGAAAATAATGATATCAATTCTTTAATTGAAATATTAAAAAAATTAAATAATTTAGGATATGATGTAGTCTCATCAAGTGGATTAAATGATGAAGAAAAAATAAAATTAAAAAATATTTTAAATTTATCTGATAGTAATAATGAAAATACTAATAATAATGAAAATAATAATTTAAATCAAAATGAAAATAATGATGAAAATGAAGATATGAAAGATGATATTGAATTAGGAAATCAAATTGTTAGTTTAATTGAAAGAGATGTTAATGATCTTTATGGAAGACAGATTATTGAAAATGTAAAAATTGATCAAATAAATGCTATTACTTATTCTTTTGAAAATGATAGACAATCTAAAAATGTTACTTTAAAAATCCAAAATGGAAATTTAATTTGTAGTAATGGTGTTTCTTTTAATTCTTGGTTAGTTTCAAATTTTGGAATATAATATTATTTAGTTAATTTAAAAATAATTTAAACAAAAATAACATTTTTAAAATATTCTAAATACTATAACTTATATTTTAATTTTTTTCATATAAAAAATAGAAAAATATATAATGAAAGATTGGAATGAAATTAAAATTATAAATTTTAAAAAATTTTTATAAAAAAAATTTATGATGATAATATATATTTGAATAAAGAAATCAATATGATTATTTGGAATTAAATGTAATATTTTGGGTTTTTAAATGAACAAATGAAAATTTTGTTTATTTTGAAGATTAATTTAATTTTAGTGAATTTGAGCAAAAGAAGGTTATTGATTTTATTTTATTTAAAAATTAACTCTTACATAATTGTTTTTTTTAATTTAAAATTTAAAAAAATTATTATATTTATTTGAATTATATACATAAAAGATATTTTATAAATATTTTCAATTATAAAAATATAAAATATCATTAATTATAGTTAAAATATTTAATTATAATCTTTCTAAATTATTTAAGAAAATAAATTTTAATAAAGATTATTAATTAACAAATAATAAAAAATGGAAATATCATCAAAGGAAAATATAACTAATTTTTTGCTTCAAGAAGTAAATATAATATATTTTATAAATATAGGGAATAAGATTAGCAGAAATTGATAAAAATTTAACGTTTTCAGTTAAAAATCCTTCAATGGCTGTACATAATTTAAAAACATTTTTAAAATATTCTTTATCAAAAAATTATAAAAACTCTAAAAGTAACATTTAAATATATTTAAATTTATAGTTATGTCTGATAATATTTTTACAATGTTTATTGTAAATGATAATTTAAAGATTATGAAAATTTTAAAAAGATTATTATTAATTTATAAAAGATCTTTACATATCAAAAAAATAATTAATTTTCACAAATATCAATTAAAAATTAATTTATTAAAACAGTATCAATACCAAAAATTTGGATTTAATTTAAATAAACAAAATATTCATGATAAATTATTTAATGGTTTAAAATTAAAAGAAGAAAGATTAAATGAGCTTATTAGAAAATATAATGAAGAAGAAGAAAAATTATATTCATTCACTCCTCAAATAAATAATACAAGAATAATTATTAATCCTAATCCTATTAAACTTTTCCAAAATTACCCAATTCAAAATCCAATGAAATTTAATTCAATTCCATATGAAAATAATAAAGAAAATTATACAAATAAAAAATATCCAATGTCCTTAACTCCAAAACAAATTAGTAAAAGTATTCCAAAAATAATTTCAAGAAATCTAAATGAGAATTTCAATACTATAAATTCAGATAATACATATAATGAAAAAAAATATAAATATTCATTTGATATTCCAAATTATATAAAAGGGAAAAAAAAAGGAAATAAATCATTTAGTGAAAATAATAAAATAAGAAAAATAATTACAAATCCAAATTTTACAAAACCATATTTAAATACATTAAATGATGGAAAAATTAATTATAATCTTCCAGTTAAAACTTTATCTACTTCTTCAATATCAGAAAATTTATCATTATTATTTTCATCACGTTTACGAATTGACACAAAAAAAATATATAATAGAAAAGATATTCCAAATCAATCAAAAAAAGTAAAAAAATCATTATTTGATAATTCAAGTTCAAGTAATTTAAATGAAAAAGGAACAAATTATATGACAGAAAAAGGAAGTAGAACAGAACATTTAAGTACATTAAATCATGAATTAAATAATTCAAAAAAATTAATTGATAAAAAGAAAAAAAATTCAAGTGAAAATTTTTATCCTTTTAGAACTGGAATAATTCCTTATACTTATAGTACATCTCGTAAAAGTACTTATTTTATTTCCCCAAAATCAACAGATAGAAATAATATAATAACTAATAGAAGTAATTATTTTGGAACTTTTAGTAATTATTTGGATAATTCTAGGGATGAAAATAAAATAAATAATAAAAGAAAAAATACTGATGGGACTAATGGAAGTAGAATTAATAATATTAATTCTAATCATTATCTTAATACTTTAGAAATTCAAAGTAAAGTAGTAAATGAAAAAATTATTAATAATGAATATAATAATGATAAATTAAGTAGAAAAAGTTCTAATTCTCAAATTACAATTCAAACAATTTCTGATTCTAAATTATTTGATATTGCTAGTTATTATGTTAAAACTGATGAATCATTGGAGAGATTTAGGATTCTTAATAAATATAATAAAAATAGGGAAATCACTGAAAATAATAATAATAATTAATGTTTGAAACAAAATAATGAATGCTTGATTCTCCTATATAAAGAATATAAATTAAAAGATAAATTGTTTTTTTTTTTTTGAGTTTTTTTTGTTTAAAGGTTTTTAATTTATTTGTATTAATTATTATATATATATTTTTTTAAATTTTGTTTATTTTTTAGGGAAAAGTTATTACTCTTATTATTATATATATTAAAATATAAAAACAAAACAATTATATTTATACTAAAATATATATAATAAATAAAATGCATAATATTAAAAAAAATATAATTTTATATTTATGCTTAGTAAAAAAATTTATTTTTGGACCATCTAAAGAGTCAAATAATTTTTGTTCTATTTTTCTTTTCATTGATTCATTTAAATCATTTTGAAATTTAAAGGATGTTTCATAATCATTTAAATTATATAAACTATTTGAACTATTTTGTTTATTTTTGTTTAAAGATATTCTATCAATTGAAGCCTTAATTTTAAAAGTAGCTTTTTCAATAATTTCATTTTGTTTTCTTTTTGATGAAATTCCATTTAAAAATTCATTTCCATTTTTAATATTATTAGAATTATTTTCATTAATATTATTTTCATCATAAATAGGCATATCAGTATTTGAAAAATTTGAAAATCTTATAGAACTTTTAGCTCTCCGTATTATATTCATATTTTGTGATTTAATTTTATTTGTAATATCTTCAAATTGTTTATTTAATAATTGGCATTTATCTTCAATAGAATTTGCTTCTGTAATATTTTCAATTTTTTCATTTTTTTTATTATAATTATAATCTTGAATTAATTTTAATAAATCAAAAGTTTCTGATATTAAATCAGCTGTTTCTGTTATTAAATTATCAATTGCATTATTTTTTTCAGTATTATCACTTTTTGATCCTATTTTTAATGAATAATCTTGAAGTTGTTGAATATTTAAACAAAATTTAGATATATTTTCATTTATTTTTTGAAAAGCCCTTTTATAATTTTTATTATCTAAAGCATTTTGTAATGAAAATCTATTATCATTCATTATTATTTTTTTCCTATAAAAAATTATTTATAAATTCTTAATAATTAAAAAATTAAATTTCTAATAAAAAAATAATGATAAATTTATTATTATTTATTATACATTTTCATTATTTTTAGCATTTTCATTTCCTAATTTAAGAACATCTTCAATAAAATGATGTGCAGTTTTCATTAATTCAGAATTATTTGAAATTGAACTAGCACTTAATCTTGAATTACTTTTAGAATCACTTCCTTGAGTATTCATTATAGTTTTTCCAAAAACAATATTTTCTTCATTAAATCCTTCATTATTTTCACTTTCTAAAACAACATTTTCTTGTCTATTTAAATTATTTTCTTCATCATTTTCATATTTTTTTTCTTGACTATTTCTTACAAAATTCATTGATTCTTTAAATACACCATCAACAAAATCTTTAGCACTTTCATCATTATTTTGTTTATTATCTTCAATATTTTCTTCATTAATATTTTCTTCTTTAATATTTTCTTCATTTATTTTTTCATCATTAATTTTTTCTTTATTTATATTTTCTTCTTTAATATTTTCTTCATTTATATTTTCATCATTAATTTTTTCTTCTTTTCTTTCTATATTTGCAGAACCACCTGGTATATAATTTAATGGTCTTTCAATTTCAATTGAATTAAAATATTGAATTGCAAAATCAAAAATATCATTTGGCTGATATCTTACTACTTCTTTTGCAAAATCATGTAATATTTCTGGGAATCCTTCTGGAATAGGGAATTTATTTGATAATCTTGATGTCATTTTTTTTTATAGAAGTTATTTTTTTTTAAATATTTATTTTTCAAAATTGTTAAATATAAAATAAAATTTTTAATTTTTCTATATTTTATAATTTTATAATAGAGGATTTTTTATTTTTTTTTTAAATTGTTTTATTTTTAAATACAAGTATTTTTGAGAAACTATTTATTCTATTATTAAGGAATTTTGATTGGAAAAACATTTTAAGATTTTTATTTGGAATTTCAGATTCAATTTTATTTACTTCATTTTGATGTACATTAACTATTGAATAATAATCTGATTCAAATTTTGTTCCTTGTAATTTTATTTTTCTCAATGAAGGAATTTCTGATATAAAATTATAAAATAATTTTATATCATCTATTTTTTCACATGATATAGCTTCATTAAAACTTAAATCTATTTTTAATAATTTTTCAAATAAACATTTTTCTTCTTTTATTTCATTTTCATTTTCATTTTCATCTTTGTTTTTTGTTTTAAATAAATTAAAAATTTCATTGTTTAAAAAATTATAACTTAAATTTATTTTTTTTAAATTTAACAAACCATAATTGCCTTGGAAAAAATTTAAAACAATTTGACTATTTAAACCACAATATGATAAATTTAATATTTTTAAAGATAATTTTATAGAAGGTGATAACATTAAATTTTGTAATGAATTAGAATTAGATTTATTTAATAATAAAGAAAAAACTAAACTAGAAACTTGATATTCACATTTTTCTAAATTGTCAAAAAGATATTTTTTATAATTTTCCCTATTTTCATTATTATTAGAAACAAATAAATTAACACATAATAAAACCAAAAATTTTTGAATTTTAATTCTTTCTAAAATACCTTCAAATAATATTGAAGAAGTAATATTATTATCAGTTAAATCTAAAACTTGTAAAGATTTAAGAATTCTATAATTATCAGATACAAAATTATAAATATTATTCTTTGATAAATTAAAATATTTTAATTTATTTAAATGTCCATTATCTTCAATAAAATCTTTCAAATTTATACAAGTAAATAAATTATCAGATAAATCTAAAACTTCTAAATTTTCTTTTAATTGGGGATTTTTAATTAATAATTGTAAAAAATCTTTAAATAATTCATCATTTAATTTACAATTTTTAAATTTAATTTGTTGTAAATGATGAAAAATTAATTTTTCTCCTAAAAACATTTTTTTAATTTGTGTATTTTTAATATTAAATTTAAATAAATAAGGACAAATAGGAAATAATGATAAACCACATTCTTGACATTTATCAATACATAATGATTCTATATTATTTGTTATATTTTGTTGTAAAAATGAATAAATTGAATTTTGATTTTGTTCTATTTTTTTTAATTTTAATTTATGTAAATTTTTAAAATTATCTCTTAAAAAATCAGATTCAATTTTAAAAAATTCATCATTTTTTTTTTCAATTTCTAAATATGAACATGTATTATCTTTTTTTTTTGAAAAATAATTTTTACAAATTTCATTTAAAGTTTCATTACCAATTAAATTAGTTAAATTTAATTTTTGAAAATCAATTTTAGAAAGAATAAAAGAATCTAATATTAATTTTGAATTTGAATTTATATATTTTTCAAGAGGATTTTTTTCAAAAATTAAAGTTTTTTCTTCCAAAAATTTAGTTAATAATAAAATATTATCTTTAATAGAATCAAATACATTTTCAAGAATTTCTAATATTAAATCAATTTGTTTAAAAATATTTCTATCAGCGTAATTAACAAATGCTTTTTCAGTAGATTTACCTCTTGCAATTTTTCTAATTTTTTGTTCATTATTTTGAATATATTTTTCAATGAAAAGAATATAATCTTTTAAATTTGAAGAAACACTTTCTTGAATTTCTGATAAATATGTTGAAAAATTACTTTTAAAAGTTTTTAATTTATCATTTATAAAATTAACAAATTCAATATTATCTTCATTTAAATTTTGAATATTTTCATCTTCATTGTCAAATAAAAATGATTTTCTATATAATGAATCTCTTATACTTTTTTTTTGCTTTGCGAATATGATACTTTCTCTAAATAAAGAATTTAAGTTTGATGATGAAAATGGATTTTTTATTGTTGATTCATCTCCACTATTGTTGTGTTCTAGATTAAATCCATTAAGTTCTCCTAAATTTATACTGTTTGGTTTGAGTGATAATGATTTTAAAGGAACTACTTTATCATCTTTTTTTTTATCAGACATTTTAAAATCTTAATTAAATATTTTTCTTTTTTAATGATTTTTTTATCCTTCTTCTATTAATTATTATTTAAAATATAGATTATGTAATATTTGTTAATTTTATATTTAAAAAATAAATGATTTTATTTATATTATAAATATAACAATTTTATTTAAAACATTTAAATGAAAATAAATAAAGATAAATTATTATCTAAAATTAATTTAAAAACCTTTAAATATTTATTTGATTCATAATTATCAAAAATATAAATTAAATTACAAATATAAAATTAATTAATATTTAATATTTTCAATTAATAATAATAACAATAATAAAAATGGAAAATATCACTGAAGAAAAAAAAGAAGAAACAGAAAATCCTGCTTTTGAAAATATAATACAACAAAAAACAGTATTTGATATAAGAATAGAAGAAATAAATAAATTTTCTGAGATAAATTCATCAGAAGATTATTCATTATCAACATTTTTAATTCCACCATTCATTTTACCAAATTCTCCAAAATTTGACCCAGATGACACAGAAGAATGTTTCACAATAAGATTTGATGAAACAAATAAAAAAATAGCATGTGGATTTTCCTCAGGTCGATTAGGAATATTTAAATTAAATAAAATAGGAAATAAAAACAATATAAATAATAAAGAAATTGAAGAATATAAAGAAGAAGATACTATACCAAAAAAAAATACAATAAATCCATCATCATTTACAGAATTATCAGATTTCCCAATAACATGTTTAAGATGGAAACCACATAATAAAACAATATTATTAACAGTAACTGCAAATGGTTTAATTCACGAAATTCATTCAACTTCATTAAAAATATTACAAAAATTAGAAGATAAAGGAAATTCATTAACTTGTGTTGATTATTCAATTGATGGTAATTTATTTGCAACAGGTGGAAATGAAAAAGTAGTAAAATTATATGATGATACTACAAAAACTATTATTTCAAAATTAGAAAGTTATAAATATAATACAAGTGGTCATTCTAATAATATTTTTGCTATTAAATTCAATCCTTATAATGAAAATATGTTATTTAGTGGAGGATGGGATAATACTATTATGTTCTATGATATTAGAGCTAAGGAAGTTCAAAATTATTTATATGGTCCTCATATTTGTGGTGATGGAATTGATATTAAAGATAATTTGTTATTAACTGTTTCTTGGGATAAAAAAGATCAAATTCAAATTTGGGATTTGAGAAATATGAAAAAAGATAATAATATTGTTTTTCAATGTAATATTCCTATTGAAAAAAAAGAAAGAAATATTGTTGATGATGTTTCTTATTTATATTCTTGTAGATTTAATCAGAAAAATAGTACTTTTTGTGTTACTGGAAGTAAAAAGAATTTAATGAGGATATATGATTATAATAATTTTAGTAAGAATAATAACATTGACATTGTATGTAAAGTTGATAGATTAGATAATCCTTGTTATTGTTGTGATTATACTTCTGATGGTAAAGTTCTTGCTTATGGATGTGCTGATTCCATGGTGAGATTAGTTAATATTAATAATATTAATTAAGGTTTTATCTATTTTTTATATAAATAAATTTTTTTAAGGGAATATTTATTTTAAATTTATAATTTACAAAAATTATTTTTTTTCAATTTTTTAAATACCGTGTTTATATTAAATATATAAATTTTTAGAATATATTATATATATAAATATTACTATAGGAAATAAATGTATACATATATTTTCATAAGAATAATTATATATTCTTATTAATATTTTCTCCACTTAAAATATTATTAATTTCCTTTCTCATATAATTTAAAAAAGTATCAAATTGAGGAGTATTTAATTTCATACTTTTTCCAGGATTATGTTCAATATCAAAAGGATCTTCAATTGGATATGAAATATGTTCTCCTTTACAACTTTTTTTTTCACTATTACTAATTGAAATTAAATAATCATGATTATATTTATAAGAATAAAATTCAAAAAATTTTAAAATTAATTCACCAACACTATCATTATTTTCTTTATTGCAATTGATTATTTTCATATAATTATTAATCTTTTCCATATTATCTTCAAAATAAATATTAGTAACTACAATTTTTCCATTATGATTATATTCATAATTTATATTTTTATTTTCAATTTTTTGTAAAATTGGAAGAATTTTTGGTTCAATTTCACTTTGTAAAAAGTGAATAATTAATAATAAAATAGCATAACTACTCAAAAATTTTTCAGGAGCACCATAAATATGATTTCTTTTAATCCAATATTTAATATAAATTCCCATTATATGAAATCTTTGATCAAATAAAGAATAAATTCTTATTAATTTAGTATTATACATTGGTAACATTGTATGAATTGTAATATCAACATTAATTCCAGTTTGATAATCTATTACTCTTAATAATGAATATCTTGTTGATATTTGTAAATTTTCACATTTACCAAATTTATTTTTTATAATTTCATTTTTTATTTCTTCTAAATAAACTGAAAATTGTTCTATTGAAATATTTTTTGGAACAATTGATATATCAATATCACCATCTTCAATTAAAAAATTATTCATTAAACTTCCATATGCTTGAAGTAAGTTTACTTGTAAAGAATTTTTTTTTATAATATCAAATATTATTTTTTTATATTTATTATATAAATCAATATATAATTGTTTTTTTAAAATATTTTGTTTGTTAATTTGTTGATATATTGGAATTATTATTTGTTTTTCATATTGTAAAATTCTTTCCTTTATTAAAGTTGGATTGTCATGTTCTAAATTTTTTAATTGAGTATATTCTCCTTTTAATAAATCTGGTGAATAATTTTGGATATGTGTTTGGTATTTAAAATTAGTGTTTTGATTATAAAAGTTTTTATAATTATTTTGATTTAAAAAGAAGTTATTTGGATAAACATTTTGTGGTTGATTATTATTATTTGAATAGTTATTTAAAGTATTTTGATAAAATTGGTTCATATTAGACATTTTATAAATATAAAAGATGTTCTTTTAAGAATAAAATACAAATAATAATAAAAAAATAAAAAATAAATAAAATAATAAAATTAATTTAAATAAAAAATTAAATAAAAAATAATAAAAATTAAAAAAAAATACAAAACTCATTAAAAAAAAATGGGTCAATGTATCCGTAAAGAACTTCAAAACCAAAAATTATCAAAATCCAAAAAACCAAAAAACAAAAATGAAAAAGAAAAAAACGAGCCAGAAGAATTTGATTTAAAAACATTTATAAATGAATCCTTAACAAAACATAACGAATTGCGTAAATTACATTCATCCCCAGAATTAAAAATAAATAAACAATTAAATATAATAGCTCAAAAATATGCAGAATATTTAGCATCTAAAAATAAATTTCAACATTCAAAAAATAAATATAATGATGAAAATTTAGGAGAAAATTTATATTGTTGTTCAGGAACAATTTTAAATGGAAATGAAATGACTGAAGAATGGTATAATGAAATTGAAGATTATGATTTTAATAAACCTGAAAAATCAGAAAATATTAATTGTGGTCATTTTACTCAAGTTATTTGGAATGGAAGTAAAGAAGTTGGATTCGGTGGGGCTATGTCAAAAAAAGGAGTTTGGTATGGTGTTGCTAATTATTATCCTGCTGGTAATATACTTGGGGATTTTGAGAAAAATATTTTAAAGGAAAAACAATAATATGAAAAGAAAGTATTATTCAAAGATATAAATCAAAACAATTTTGATTTAATTTTTTTGTAATTTTTTTTTGTTTTGAATAGTTTTTTTAATTATAATGATTTATAAATTTTAAGAAAAATTCATACATTTGTATTATTTAATTTCAATTTGTTACACATTTTTTATTGATGTATATATTTTTTTATGATTTTGATTAATTTAAAATATTTTAATCTATAAATTACAAAA
>Ga0256407_10003758_pt1 | contig 26455 bp, 28 predicted proteins | sample RumenRJG_04DNA_FD_193489 | JGI IMG/M metagenome (GOLD analysis project Ga0256407, IMG submission 193489) | Bovine rumen microbial communities from Lethbridge, Alberta, Canada - RJG_04 | ecosystem: Host-associated > Mammals > Digestive system > Stomach > Rumen | place: Canada: Alberta... | reverse complement strand
TTACACGTCTTTAACCTTTAACCTCTAACCTGTAACCTTTATTCTCTCTAACCTTTATCTGGTCTTTAACCTCTAACCATTAACCTGTAACCTTTATTCTCTCTAACCTTTATCTGGTCTTTAACCTTTAACCTCTAACCTGTAACCTTTATTTCTTCCTCCTTTGGGTACGTTTCCCGTAGCTTCTGCTCCATTTCACCAAACCACTGCTTACGCATATCTTTAAGTTCCTTATTCTGTTTCATCACCTTATTATAAAATAAAAGTCTAAAAGCGGGCACGCCCATATTGGCTTTATATCTCCTTTAGAAACACCGCTGGCACATATGCTATCGCCACACTCGCTATTCCTTCCAGCTCTACCACCACTCTTTTACAGCGTTTCACTCGTCTTATCACGCCTTCCACGCCCTTGAACACGCCGCCCATAATTCTTACATGCTTACCCTCCTTTCCAATGACACTCTTCTCATCCAGGAACATCACGCTATCGTCAGTCATTGCTGCGACACGCATGAAAATCTCCATCTGCCTGTCTGGCACCATCATAATCTCATGCTTCTTACCTGATGTACGATCCATCATATATCGCAGAGGTTCCAGTGCCTCATTCGACAACTTCAGCCTACTTATCAGTTCCTGCGTCGAATGCACAAATATCAAGCTATTGATTGCCGGGAACAGCTCCCTATGAGGATCCGCCCCCTCCGTATCAATCAACCGATACGTCATCGGCACAAAGTTTTCAATTCCTAGACGGTCCAACTCCGTCTTCACCTTCATCTCCCGCTGATACGTCACCCTCATCGGAAACCAAATCTTAGGGTCACCACACATTGATGTGTCGTGTCCCATTCTTTTACTCGCTTCAGTCTCCGCCATAATATTGCTCTGATCTTCAGTCGCTCAATGACTTCAGCCACAGGTTCCAAGCCTTCACTCAGCAACCTGCTTCTATGGGCGCAAATTTACTAAATATCTTCCATATTTCCCTATAAAACTCAAAAAATCTGCATATCATGCCTCTCAAAGTGCGATTTTACCATTCTTACGTCAGAATTATCGCACAATGCAGTTCCCGTTTTCGGTTAATCTCGGGCGGATTAACCAAAAGTGATAAAAAAGGCAACCACACTGCAGAGATGCAGGATATATAAAAAATCGTTATTTGGGAGCGGGTGTTTACCAAGTCTCTCATAAGACAAAAGGTTCAATAATTGGCAGCCCCGCACACATTTACTTCTTCCATCATCCGTCTTACATCTTACATCACGTAGTATGAGTGAAATCGGAGATTCAATTCAGACGAAGTGCCTCGCCTTTGGCGATAGAATAATCAAGCTGAATGATTACTTGCTTAAGGAGGCTGCAAATAAGAAGCCTACTTACAAGATAGTAAAGGGAAAGAGGGTCTATGACAAACCAATACCAGTGTACTTGCAATCAGTGAGCAACTTGTGTAACCAACTGCTTAGAGCAGGCACCTCAATAGGAGCTAATAATGCTGAGGCTTCTGCCGCAATTAGTAAAGCAGATTTCAAAAGTAAAAGCTATATTGCTTTGAAAGAAGCACGAGAAAGTTTATATTGGATAGACTTGTTGCATAGAAATAATTACTTGGACGAGAAACAATATAATAGTATATACAAAGATTGTGAAGAGTTGGTTAAAGTGTTGACTCATCGTTGTAAGAAATTGGATGAAAACAGCGGAGAGGGAAAAACATCAACCATCTAACATATAACATCATACATCTTACGGGGCAGGCTCTTATCAGGTTCTCTCATAAATAATAAAGGTTCTTTGCAAGCAAAGCGGCATAGCCGAGCGCAATAACCTGGTAATCTTGCCCCTCTTTTTAAATTATGAATTTATACCCATTACTTCTCGAACCAAATCTTCACTCCGTTGTATGGGGTGGCAACCAGCTAAGGCCTTACAAAGGGCTTGAACCTTCTAACGAACCAATAGGCGAGAGTTGGGAGGTGAGTGCAGTTCCATCGAGTACAAGCATAATCAGTAATGGCGAGTGGAAAGGTAAGGACTTGATAACAGCCATCAATGAACAGCCCGAGGCTATTCTTGGAAAGGTTGTAAATGAGAAGTATCAAGGTAAACTTCCATTGCTAGTTAAGTTCATTGATGCCAAGCGAGATTTGAGTATTCAGGTTCACCCTAATGATGAGATGGCCATGCGTGAGCATGGCAAAATGGGCAAGACCGAGATGTGGTATGTTATCAAGGCAGAAGAGGGTGCCCACCTATACGCAGGCTTTAAGCAGGAGATAACACCAGAGGAGTATCAGCAGCGAATTGCTGATGGTACTATTACAGATGTCCTTGCTGACCATCAAGTAAAAGCAGGTGATGTGTTTTATCTTCCCGCAGGACGAGTACATGCCATTTGTGGCGGTATTTTGTTGGCAGAAGTTCAACAGTCGTCTGATGTAACCTATCGAATCTTTGACTATAACCGTCCAGGTATGGATGGAAAACCTCGTGAGTTGCATACCGAACTTGCTGCAAAAGCATTGGATTACCATGTGATAGACAACTATCGTACTGAATACACAAAAACTTCTAATAAGGCAGTACAAATTATAGACTCGCCTTATTTCAGTGTTCGTGTACTGGAGGTGTCAAAGCCATTCCATCGTGATCTTCGCAAATACGACAGCTTTATCATCACCATGTGTATAGAGGGTGATTGTAAGATTCGTGTACGAAGCACAGGTGAAGAGGTGTTACTAAAACAAGGCAATAGTACTTTGATACCTGCTGCTATAGCTGACTATGATATTATCCCGCTATGCGGGAAAACTCGCATCCTTGATGCATTTATAGATAATATGGATAGAAGCATCACCTCTAAGGTGACTCGATTCCTTCATTTAACTCAGAATTAAAAATTGTAATTATGAATAGCCACATAGTAATCATGGCAGGAGGTGTTGGCAGCCGTTTCTGGCCGCTGAGTACTCCCGAATACCCGAAGCAGTTCATCGATATCCTTGGCTGCGGTCGCACATTGATTCAACTTACCGTTGACCGCTTTAGGGGTATTTGCCCAATGAGCAACTTTTGGGTGGTTACCAACGCCAAGTATGTGGATATTGTGAAAGAGCAACTTCCAGATATTCCTACAGACCATATCTTGGCAGAACCTGCCGCCAGAAATACAGCCCCCTGTATTGCCTGGGTTTGTTGGAGCATCAAGAAGGAAGACGTGAATGCCAATGTTGTAGTGACACCTTCTGATGCTGTAGTGATGAACCCAGAGGAATTCCGCAGGGTTATTAAGCATTCATTGGCCTTTACGGATAACAATGAAGCCATTGTAACTATAGGTATCAAGCCATCACGGCCTGAAACAGGTTATGGTTATGTGGAAGCCAAAGATGCTATTGAAGGAGAAATTTGTGGTGTAGAGGCATTCAAAGAGAAACCTAATTTGGAAATAGCAGAGCAGTATCTTAAAGCAGGTAACTATCTTTGGAATGCGGGTATTTTCGTTTGGAACATCGATACCATCACCAATTGCATTATCAAGTATAAGTCCAATATTGCTGAAGATATGGATAAGATAGCTGCAACAAATGATGTGGCGACAATCTTTCCTCAATGCGAGAAGATATCTATTGACTTTGCTGTGATGGAGCCTGCCGCAGCTGACGGCTTGGTTTATACTCATCCTGCTGACTTTGGCTGGAGCGACCTTGGCAACTGGGCATCATTGCATGATAAACTCAAGAAAGATGAAAAGGGGAATGGAGCAGTAGGTAATGTGAAGATGTACGAATGTACCAACTGTGTAGTTCATGCTGAGGATGCAAAGAAGGTCGTTCTTCAGGGTTTGGATGGTTATATCATGAGCGAGAAGAATGGACAGATATTGATTTGTAAACGTACTGAAGAACAACGAATTAGAGATTTTTCCGCTGATTAAATCAAAAAATAATATTATCTATGAAAGGAATCGTACTTGCCGGAGGATCTGGCACAAGACTTTATCCGATTACAAAGGGAGTTAGCAAACAGTTGCTCCCTATTTATGATAAGCCGATGGTGTATTATCCTATTTCTGCGCTAATGCTGGCAGGAATTAGAGATATACTGATTATCTCTACGCCTTACGACCTGCCTGGCTTTAAGCGCCTGTTGGGTGACGGCTCTGATTATGGTGTTCACTTCGAGTATGCAGAGCAACCCTCACCAGATGGCCTTGCACAGGCTTTCATTATCGGTGAAAAATTCATTGGTGATGACAGTGCATGCCTTGTGCTTGGCGACAACATCTTCTATGGCGCGGGCTTTACCAAACTGTTAAGGAACGCTGTTAATGATGCAGACCAAAACGGAAAGGCTACAGTCTTTGGTTATTGGGTGAACGACCCTGAGCGTTATGGAGTTGCTGAATTTGACAAACAAGGTAATTGCCTCTCAATTGAAGAGAAGCCAAAAGAACCCAAGAGCAACTATGCTGTTGTAGGACTCTACTTCTATCCTAACAAGGTGGTAGATGTTGCTAAACATATCAAGCCCAGTGGCCGTGGAGAATTAGAGATTACCACAGTCAATCAGGAGTTCTTGAAGGATGGGGAACTGAAAGTCCAGATCTTTGGCCGTGGCTTCGCATGGCTTGATACTGGCACTCACGATTCATTGGCAGAAGCAAGTACCTTTGTTGAGGTCATAGAAAAACGCCAAGGCTTAAAAGTCGCCTGTCTTGAAGGTATTGCTTATCGCAATGGTTGGATTTCAGAAGAACGTATGCGTGAGATTGCTAAGCCGATGCTGAAGAACCAGTATGGCCAATACCTACTCAAAGTGATAGATGAAATGAAAGAAGAGATTAATTCTATCACTCTTACGCATCCAGGACTAGGGAAAAATAAATGATGAAAATTATGCGGTAGAATATATCGGTATATCGTTTCTTAAGAAAGAATAATTGAACATGGCTGAAACACATGCAAATAAAAGAAGAATAGCTAAAAATACACTGTTTCTTTACTTTCGCATGATTCTTATCATGGGGGTAACATTATTTACCTCGCGTGTCGTTCTTGACAAGCTTGGAGTGGAGGATTATGGTTTGTTTCAAGTAGTTGGTGGTGTGGTAGGCATGTTGTCATTCCTGAATGGCACACTCAGTATTGGAACATCGAGATTTTTGACATTTGAATTGGGAACAGGGAATTCAGAGAAGTTAAAGCGTACTTTTTCCACTGCTTTTTATTCACATCTTATACTGGCTGTAATCATCATTTTTTTGATGGAGACGGTAGGCTTGTGGTTCATGTATAATAAGTTGGTTATACCCGACCATAGATTTAATGTCTGTTTGGGGGTCTTTCAGATATCGCTTTTTACCACATTTATGTCAATAACACAAGTTCCTTATACGGCTACTATTATGGCTCATGAGCGTATGGGGGTATATGCTTATATCAGCATCTTTGAAGCTTTGGCGAAATTGGGGATTTGTTATCTGTTATATGTCATCGATGTAGACAAATTGTTGTTATATGCTATTCTGATAGCGGTTGTACAGTTCCTTGTTGTTTTATCCTACAGAATATATGCGATACGACATTTTGAAGAAACGCACGTGCATTTGATTTTTGATAAGGAGATACTACGTAGTTTGCTTGGCTTTTCAGGATGGAACATCACCGCCAATCTTGCAGGAACTTTGAAATTACAAGGTGTTCTTGTCCTTATTAATATATTTTTCTCATCTGTCGTAGTTGCCTCCCAGGCAATAGCAAATCAAGTTGCACAAGCAATGATGCAATTTGTAAATAGTTTTAGAACCGCTATAAATCCTCAGATTATCAAGTCTTATGCTGCTGGTCAAAAAGAAGAATCAAAAAAGTTGACGCTTGAGACGACAGTATATTGTTTTGACTTAGTACTGCTATTAGGTCTACCTGCTATTGTAGTTATGGACAAACTGATGCATCTGTGGCTTGTTGAGGTACCTGAATACGCAGTTGTCTTTACACAGTGGATAATTGTACAACAAATTATGGGTACTTTCAGCGCTTCTTTCTACACTCCTATGATGGCTGCCAATAAAATGAAAGTAAATTCTATTGCTTCTGTATTTACTGGAATAGGAGAATTCATAGTGCTATATGTCTTGTTCCGCATAGGGTTAGGCCCCATGTGGATTCTCTATTTGGGAATGCTTGCATCTATAATTTATTCTTTTGGTATTAAACCATACGTTCTTCATAAGGATATTGATTATACTTGGCGCGAGATGGGGTTATGTTATTGGATTTGCGCTAAAGTGCTTTTTTTGTCTTGTGTACTATCTATACCGTCTGTTTTTTTTCTTGGAGATGATATTCCGCAGACGTTGCTAAAAGCACTTATCGCAGCCTTGGCAGTTGTTATCTCATCTTATGTGTTTATGAGTAGTGAAATGAAGGGAAAATTAAAATTATTGATTCTTAGTAAATTTAGAAAATGAAAAAACTTTTGTTACTGGGTGGATCTTATACTCTGTTACCTATTATCCGACGGGCTCACTCATATGAATGGTATGTTATCACGATGGATTATCTGCCAGATAATCTAGCACATCGCCATTCAGACGAATATGTCAATTTGAGTGTCGTTGATAAAGATGCAGTACTTGATTATGCTCGCTCTGCTGGCATTGAGGCAATTTCTTCTTTCGGTTGTGATGCAGGTGCAGTCTCTGCCGCTTTTGTGGCAGAAAAAATGGGCTTACCCTATGTTTGTTCATATGAGTCTGCGCTTATTCTTCAAGATAAATCCTCATTTCGTAATTTTCTTAAGGATAATCATTTTAATGTTCCCAAAGCTATTGGATGCAAAACTTTGGAAGAGGCTAGGAGAGGAATCGAGGGTTTCCATTGGCCAATTATAGTAAAGCCAGTCGATTCGGCTGGAAGTAAAGGCGTAACAAAATGCAATACCATAGACGAACTGCCTGATGCTGTTGCTTGTGCTTTAGAAAATGGGCATAGTGGCACATTCATTGTTGAAGAATTCCTTGAAAAAGAAGGACCATCTTCTGGCTCTGAAACTTTTGCTGTAGATGGGTATGCAGCCTTTAATGGTGTATATGACCAATTCTTTGATCCGAAGGCGCCTAATCCGTATGTACCTGCTGCAGAATGCTGGCCATCATCTCATAGTCAACAGGTACAAAATGAGGTATATGCAGAGGTAAATCGTCTGTTTGGTTTATTGCATATCAAAACAGGACTTTTTAATATTGAGTGGCGCGTAAGTAATGGTAAACCTTACCTGATGGAGGTTACGCCAAGGGCTGGTGGAAACAGACTGGCTGAGATGCTTAGTATAGCAACTGATGTTGATGTGATAGACTTGGAGGTAAGGCAGGTGTTGGGTATGACATACCCTGAAGTACACCAACCAAACTATAAAGGTTTCTTTGCTAACTTGGTGTTACATGCGAATGAAACGGGTCAATTTGACCATCTTGAATATACACCTTCATTTAGAGAAGAGCATTTAATAGAAGAGGATTTGTGGGTTGGAAAAGGAGACTATGTAGAAGCATGGTCTGGTGGAAATCACTCTATAGGTGTGCTTTTCCTTAAGTTTGAAACGTATGATGAAATGATGTATGTGCTAAATCATGTCGGTATGTATGTCAATGTTATTGTTAACAGATTCATTTAAATAGTTAGATGATATGAAAAGAGTTGTAATATTAGGAGATACAGAATTTGCCGAGGAACTATATCAAGTAATGACAACAGAAGGAATAGATGTAGCTGCTTTTACAGTCGATAAACAGTATATAAAAAGTGATACTTTCTGTAATCTTCCGATGCTTCCTTTTGAAATAATTGATGAATGTTTAGAAATGGAAAACTATGAGGTTGTATTAGCTTTGGGTTATTCGCGAATGAATAATATAAGGAAACTAAAATATGAAGAATGTAAAAAAAGAGGTTTTTCAATAGCAACATTCTGTTCAAATAAAGCTTTTATATATACAAAATCAATAGGAGAAGGCTGTATTATTATGCCTTCTGCTTATATTGGTCCTTCGGTGAAAATGGGGGTATGTAATGTTGTGAAAGTTAAAAACTCACTACCTCATCATAATACTGTAGGAAACTTTAATTGGTTTTCAGGTGGTTGTACATTTGGTGGTGGTACGAAGATTGGTAGCAATTGTTTCTTTGGACTTTGTTCGACGATAAGGAACAGCATAAATGTTGCAGACTATACTTTCTCTGCTGCTAATGCATATTTGTATAAAAATACTATTGAAGGCAAAGCTTACATAGGTATGCCCGCAAAAATAATAGACGGTAAAACGTCAATGGAAATAATTGGAAATGTGTAATCCTGCAATATATAGTAGTAAGCTTAGCCTCGAAGACTCAAATGTTTTAAAAGGTATAGCTCTAGCTCTTTTACTTATTCATCATTTATTCGGGATTCCATCAACAGAAGGTTTCTATAATGATATAGTTGTAGGCAATCATGGAATAGTAAATGAGATAGGCAGAGGGTGTAAGTTATGTGTCGCTATCTTTGTATTCTTGTCAGGTTATGGCCTTACTGTTCAAACTGAAAACAGAGGCGAAATTGGGAGTTTAACGCATTTCTATAGGCACAGACTCCTAAAACTGTTGTTAAATTATTGGTTCATTTGGCTCATATTTGTTCCAATTGGTGTGCTCGTTTTTGGTCGCACACTCTTAGGAACATACCATGATCATTTCTTTATTAAATTAATTGCGGATGTTCTAGGAGTAGCCTATGCTTTCGGTTTCTATGGATATAATGCCACTTGGTGGTTCTTGTCTTGTATTATCGTCTATTATCTTTTTTATCCAATACTTTACATATTAATAAAACGATATCAATTTGAATCGCTAATTTTATTTATATCATTGGCATTACTACCAATCATTGTCGAACAGCAAGAGATTGTGAGATATGCATTACCCTTTGTATTGGGAATATACTTTGCAATACGAGGTATTCCTATAGTTGGGGGGCAAATTTTGTGTACTCCTTCTTATGGGTGTAGGACTAATTTTGTTTGGTGAAAGAATGTTAGGTGGTTGCAGTATTGTTATTGACTGCATTCTATGCGTATTAATGTCTGCTATATGGCTTTCTATTTCGAAAAAGGGGGTGCTGAAATCATCCCTATCCTTTTTGGGGCGTCATAGCATGAACATTTTCCTCTTTCATACTTTTATTTTTTCACATTGGTTTAAGAACTTTGTCTTTTCACCACGTAATCCTATCTTAATATTCTTACTTTTGTTATTTAGTTGTGTTATAATACAATTATAATTGAACGACTAAAAAAAAATATTATTAGTTGATAAACTGATTAAATTAATTTAAATAATATGTCAATTCCTTTTAACAAGCCCTTCCTTACAGGTAAGGAGGCTCATTACATGTATCAGGCAGTGTACACAGGCAAACTGTCTGGAAATGGTTATTTTACCAAGAAATGTCAACAGTTTTTTGAGGAAAAGTATGGCTTTAAAAAAGCTATTCTTACAACCTCAGGTACAGATGCATTAGAAATGGCGGCAATCCTTTGTGATGTGAAACCAGGTGACGAGGTGATAGTACCTTCTTATACTTTCGTATCCTCTGCACTTGCATTTGTTCGTCAGGGGGCACGTATTATCTTTGCTGACAGCTGTGAAAATAATCCCAATATTGATGCGGATAAGATTGAAGCACTAATAACAGATAAGACAAAGGTTATTGTGCCGGTTCATTATGCAGGTGTGGCATGTGACATGGATAAGATTATGGAAATTGCCAACCGTCACAATTTGTTTGTTGTTGAGGATGCTGCTCAGGCTGTCGACTCATATTATAAGGGAAAGCCTCTTGGTGGCATTGGCCATTTCGGCTGTTTCTCTTTCCATGAGACTAAGAATGTAACAGCTGGAGGAGAGGGCGGTATGCTCGTTGTTAATGATGATCGTTTCATCCGTCGTGCTGAAATTATCTGGGAAAAGGGTACTAATCGTGCAGAGTTCTTCCGAGGTATGGTGAACAAATATGGTTGGGTTGATACAGGCTCTAGTTTCTTGCCTTCAGAAATCAATAGCGCGTTTTTGTGGGCACAGTTGGAAAGTCTTGAAACTATCCAGAACCGCCGCAAGGCTATATGGAGCATGTATTATGAAGGATTGAAAGATTTGGACGTAAGAGGCTGTTTCACTATGCCAGACATCCCTAAATATGCTACTAACAATGGCCACATGTTCTATTTAGTATGCCGCAATCTTGATGTGCGCACAAAATTGATTACTTACTTGAAGGAGAGGGGAGTTTGTGCTGTATTTCATTATCTGAGCTTACATTTGAGCGACTATTATCGTGATCATCATGTGGGGGAGATATCAAATCTTCCAAATTGCGACCGTTTTGCTGATTGTTTGGTTCGTCTTCCATTGTTTTATGAACTGAAGGATGAAGAAGTATGTTCTATAATAGAAAAGATAAAAGAGTTTTATTTATAACAATTGGCATGGGTCTTCTTTAAACCCTAAGTTCCATGATTTCTATGATTATCTAATAGTTAATTGTGAAGCCTTATTTTAGTTATAGATGTTTCACTGAAGCATAAAAGGGTATTTTTTGAGATAGTTTAATGCATGAACAAAAAATTGAATATTTTAATTTTAAGTGGTTATCCAAAATCTTATTCAGGAAACCTAGGTGGTGACGTTTATGATGCTTTAAGTAAAGCAGGTCATAATGTCACATATGGATATGACGGAATCGAAGAGCAGCATAAGGCGGTAATGAATTATTTTGATTCATTGAAGGAACGCTCTTTGATGCAAAAAATATACTCAAGAATTTATAATCTTTTCATTGGAAATACGAAAGGACATTATTTCCTAATAAAAGATGAAAAACACCCTAATCTGCCAGGACGTCTTAGAATAGATAAAATTAAAGGCACTTATGATATCATAATTATCCAGTTTACTACGCGATTTATATCTGCATCCCTAATTAAACAGCTGTATGAACGGTTCAAATGCCAAATATTCATTTCTAGTATTGATATGTATCATCTTGCTGGAGGGTGCTTTTATTTTAACGAATGCCAAAACTATAAAAATGAATGTAGGAATTGCCCTGCATTTGACTATTTGCATAAGAATAAAGCTCATAAGAATTTTCTTTTCAAAAAGAAAGTCTACAGTGAAGCTAAAGTAACTCTTTCATGTAATACATGGATAAAGCAATTTGCAGAACAATCAAAAATGTTTGAAAATGCGAGAATAGCCACAAAATCATTTGGGTTAAATGAAGAAATCTATAAACCTCTAGATAGGGGTGAATGTAGAACTTATTTTAAGATTCCCCCTTTTTATGAATTTGTTATGTTAACTCGTTATGATCGTCATCCGAGGAAGGGCTTTCAATATACAGTTCAAGCAATAAAAGACTTGGTTGAAAGAATGGATGAGGCCGAAAAAGATAAAATACTACTGTTAATTGTTGGCGATGTCAATAATAATACTTTTGATGAAATACCAATACGTACAAAATGTTTAGGACGCGTTTCAATGGATCAATTGATAAAAGCATATAATATTGCAGATGTATTTATTTCAAGTTCTACTGACGATGCTGGCCCATCTATGGTAAACCAGTCCATGGCCTGCGGAACTCCTGTGATTTCGTTTCATATAGGAACCGCCTTGGATGTAATGTTTCAGGGGGTATCAGGCTTTAGTGCGGAGAATAAATCACAAACAGGCTTTTCTAATTGCTTAGAAAAAATGTATATGTTGCCCTCTGAAGAGAAATTGAAAATGAGAAAGGCAACTAGAGAAGTTGCTTTGAAATATAATTCGATGAAAGCCATTGCTGAATTTTACGAAAAAACATATTTATCAAATTTGGAGAGATACAAGTAAGATATTGAAGGAATTATAACTAGATAGTAATCTATAACTTGTCATTCATCATTGGCACTTAAAATGGAATAAATTTTGATAATTGTAGATATGATATTATATGACTTAACAGCAGCCCAGGGTTGGGGTACAACAAAGCAGCATGGAGGCGGCAAATATGCAGAAATAGTTTTTAAGGCATTATGTGAGAAAAATGCCTCCATGGTTGCAATGTGGGATTCAAGTAGGTGGATAAGTGAGGACATATTAGAATTATGTAAGAAGGCACATGTTGAAATGGTTGATTTATCAAATATGAGTGTAGACAATATAGTTAGAGTAAAAAGTATAAGTCTAATTTATTCAGCATTGCCTCAGGATAATTTGATAAATTACAAAGGGTGCGATATAATTTCTACCTTGCATGGACTTCGAGGAATAGAACAACCCTTTGATTGGCTGTTTTTACGCTATCCGGGCTCAATGCTAGGAAAAATGAAGCTCATAATAAAGTCATTATTGCCAGAGAAAATTGCCAAAGGTGGCCCAATTAAATCATATCATCGTTTTTTTGAAAATGATAGGATGAGGGTTGTAACTGTAAGTAACCATACAAAATATGCCATAGAGACATACTATCCAGATGTTTGTGTGGAAAAACTAAAGGTCTTTTATAGTCCGAGTACATCGCATCCTAATGATGCTGTTTCGGATAGAGATAAGGATAAATATATGCTTGTAGTGAGTGCAGCTCGCGAAGAAAAAAATGCACTACGAGCAATAATGGCGTTTGACAAATTACAAACTAATGGCAAAATTAGGGACTGCCGAATGAAGCTGACAGGCATAGGAAACAATATATTTAATTACAAGATAAAGAATCCTGATAAGTTCGATTTCCTTGGTTATGTGAGTGAAGACGAGTTAAATGTACTATTTGCTAATGCTTATGCGCTTGTTTATCCTTCTATGACTGAGGGGTTTGGTTATCCTCCTCTTGAAGCTATGCGATATGGAGTTCCAGTATTAGCATCTTCATTGACAAGTATATCAGAAGTTTGTGGCGGTTCAGCCCTCTACTTTAATCCTTTCTCTTTGGAGGAAATAATGAATAGGATGCTTCAGATAAATGATGATAAGATATATAAGGAGTATTCAGAAATGACTCGGCCTCAATATGAAAAGATTACATCAAGGCAGGTTTCTGATCTTGAAAGACTAATTGATTTTATTTTGGCTTCTTTAAAGAAAGCGTAAAGAAAAATTTGTGATTGTCCTAATGTTATGAATGTCTTTTTTATTATTAATTCTATTCCACCGGATTATGGGGGAGGATATTTGCGCGTGTTTAGAACAGCATCTCGTTTTAAAAAATACGGATGGTTTTATAAAATTGCAACATATACAAAACGTGATGTATACAAGGAGGATTTGAACGTACTGGAAAAGGATATAATTTTTTTGAAAAATAATATATTCTGGCGTTTTATTGAATTACCATGGAGGATGTTATTCCATTCAAAGGATTATGATGCACTTTATATCGCATCAGCAAGATGGTATACAGTGCTTCCTACTTTAGTTGCTAAATTGCAAAGTAAAAAGGTGGTTAATAGCATAACCTTAAGCATGGTAGATTCTCCCGCGCTGCCCCCAAGTAATATAATTAAGGCACCTTTCTATTATTATAAAAATATCCAGTTCAAATTCGCTGACTATGTTTTCGTAAATTCTCCTTTGCTGGTTGAGGAATGCAAAAATTGTGGTTTAGACGAGTCTAAAATTAAGCTTGTTAATAATCCTGTAAATACTGATGTCTTTCATCCAGTAGAATATGATGCTAAAAGATCAATGCGTAAAGAGTATGGACTTCATGAAGACAAACTCACAATATTATTTGTAGGTTCTATAAATAAGAGAAAGGGATGCGATTTACTTCCAGCAATTTTTACAAAATTCTTTTCTAATTGTAGGGTTCCAGTGAATTTTGTTATATGCGGTCAGAAAGGTTACCCTGAAACTGATAGTATTTTAAATGATCTTCAGAAATTATTTAAAGAAAACGATAGCGTACTCCAGATAAGAGAAGAAGAAAAAAAAATTTCGGTTTTTTACCAATTGGCTGATTTTTTCTTATTTCCAACGACAAATGAGGGAATGCCAAATGTGGTATTGGAAGCAATGGCTTGCGGGTGTATGATAAAATGTAATCTACTACCAGGGATTACGGACTATGTGCTTGATGATGTTTTCCTTGTGCATAATAATAACGTGAAAGAGTATGTGGATTCCATCTGCGATTACAATAAAGATAGAAATAAATATGAGGAAAACATTAAGAAAAATATAGAAGTGATAGAGGCATCCTTTTCTGTAACATCTGTAGATTGTCATATAAAGAGTTTGTTAGCGTAATGGTGAATAGTTTACATAAAATATTGCATCTGGATAGAAAAGACAGGGTGAAGTCTCTTAATTTTTTCACTTTCTTAATGATTGTGGCTACACTTTGTGCGATGGGGGCTAGTGCCTTATCTAACACAGATTTAAGAATAGCTTCGTATGTTTCAGAGTTGCTGTTGATAGGTTATTCATTTGGTAATTCACATCGCATTAAGGGGAGTGGTATAGATATTAATGCGGTTGTTTTTGTAGGTGTTGTTGTAGTGTTGAATAATCTTTTGTCGCCTCATCAACCGCAGTATTCTGATTTAATAAAAATAGCAGGCTATTTCTGTTGCTTTTATTATGGTACAACTTTGGCCCGACGTTATAATCGTTTATACGTAAACAAAGTCCTCTTATATTCGTTAATTTTTGTACCAGTTTTGGTGGTTGCAATCTTCGATCACTCGGTTTTGAAAAATGTTTTTTTTACTACTTCTAATACATTTGTATATACAGGTCTGTCAATGGGCTTGTTTTATGCGTTGATAAATTATAAGGAGCGTAATTTTATGATGATTGCCTGGATGATAGTGGCATTCTATGTACTAATCTGTACCTCTTTGGGTGTTGTTGTAGCAATTCTGTTAGCTTACATGATATTGAATGTAAAAATGACACACTTACCGTATCTACTATCAGCTGGCGTTGTAGTAATTTTGGCGGTTTTATTTATTGATATACCATTATTCGTTCGTATTAGAGATGTAATCAATGTGTGGTTGTCAATGAGTGCCAGTGATTGGAATAATTTACAGGATATAAATTATTATGAACTTAATAATCGTGTTAATATTACTGGAGAGCGAGGTGATGTAGCGTCGTCAATATGGAGGCTGGCACATTGGTCTAATATTTTCACAGAATATGTGAAACATGTATGGACTATTCCTTTTGGCATGGGAGCAGGCTTTTCTTTAACACATACAGGGTTGATGCCTCATAACGATTTCCTTATGATCTTGTCAGAATATGGGTTGATCGTTTTTTGTTTATTTGTTAAGTTCATAACTCGCATATATAAGAGAATGAAAGGCGAGCGTATGTTGGTATATTTTATTCTTGCTATGTTTATTTATCATTTAACAGAAAACTTGATGCTGACTTTTCCGCCAAACGCGCTTTTCTATTTTGTATTAGGATGGTGTATGATTAAATTTAAAGAAAAACAGAAAGTTTTGAATAATGAAAGTTCTACAGATAAATAATTGTCACTATAGAAGGGGTGGCTCTGAAGCCGTTTATTTTGGTACAGCAGATTTGCTACGAGAGGCTGGCCACGAAATAGTTTTCTTTAGTATTGCCGATTCTCAAAACATTGAGACTGAAAGTAAATCTTATTTTGTTGAGAATAGGGGAGGGGTAGGTCGCATAAAGAATTATTTTAATAACACAGACGCTGCGGCAAAATTAGAAGAGGTGCTAAAAACAGAAAAGCCTGATATAGCTCATGCCCATCTGTTTTGGGGTGGCATATCCCCCTCTATATTCAGAGTATTAAAGCGGCATGGAGTGCCTTTAGTTCATACAGCCCATGATTATAGAATGGTTTGTCCTGCATATTTATTGAAGGATGGCAACGGACGGTTTTGTGAGCGTTGCAAGGGTGGTCACTATATCCAATGTGCTCTACACCGATGTTCAAAGGGTAGTCTAGTTGAAAGTGTTATGATGAGTGCTGAAATGTACTATCGAAATAATAAATGGCATCCGGTAAAAGAGATTGATGGGATTGTGTTTGTGAGTAATTTCTCTAAAAATAAGCATATAGAATTTGACAAACGTTTCTCAAATGCGAACACGCTGGTTTTATATAACTGTCCCGACGTAAAAGTTCGAGAGTCGTTGGACATGCAGAGGAATACTTACGAGAGCTATTATCTTTTTTATGGGCGATTGTCAGAGGAAAAAGGAATACAGACCCTGATAAAGGCTTTTGAAAAGCTTCCTCAACTACAATTGAGGATTGTTGGTAGTGGGCCTTTGGAGAATGATCTAAAAAAGTATTGTGAAGAAAAAAAACTTGCAAATGTTGAGTTCTTAGGTTATAAATCGGGGAAGGATTTATATGACATGGTTGCTTGCGCGAAATATGTCTGTGTGCCATCAGAATGTTATGAAAACAACCCGATGACTATTGTGGAATCATATTCATTAGGCACTCCGGTAATAGGAGCTGCTATAGGAGGAATATCGGAGATTGTATTAGAAGGAGATACTGGATTTGTATTTGAGTCAGGTTCTGTGAAATCACTAATACAAGCACTGTATAAATCGTCCAAGCTAGGTGTGAATGACTATATGCAACAAAAAAAGCAAGCATATAGGTTTGGACTGGATAATTTTAGTAGAGAAGTACATTATAAGAAACTAATGGAATTCTATAAACAAATCATCCAAAATAAACGGTAGATTCAATAACTGTTTAGTATATAAAACAGATGCAATGGCTGAGAAAAAGAAAATAAACTGGTTACTTGTTCTACAAGGGTGGGCAATGCTTTGGGTTGTGATAGGGCATTCACCATTAGGCGAACCTGGAGGCGGACCTTCATGGGAGAATGCATTATATCATTTTGCGTATTCATTTCATATGCCACTCTTTATGTTGGTTTCTGGTTGGCTATTTTACCTTACCCGCCTGAAAGCTAACGAGTTAATCTGGGGGGGGCAAAAATGGAATTATTCTCAAATTATGAAAGATAAGGCATTGCGATTATTACTACCGGGATTTGTGTTTAGTGTTGTGGCCTTTGCCTTAAAAATAGCCTTTTCGGGTGAGATGGCAAGACAAGTGGAGGTAAATATTCTTGATATTATTCATGCTTATTTGTACCCGTATGATAATCCAATGCGCGAGTTATGGTTTATAGCAACTTTGTTTTGGCTTTTCACGCTGTCGCCTGTATGGAAAATTGTTCTGAAACAGGAATGGTCAATGTGGGTTGCATTAACAACACTGGCGGTATTGCATTTCTTTCACCCATATATTGAGTTTCTATGTATAGGTCGCGTGTTTGAATATGCAATTTGGTTTTATCTTGGACTAATAATATCGAAAACAGGATTCGTAGAGAATGTGCTTAGTAATTATGTCGGGATTACGTTATTGGTAGGTGTGATTATTTACATTTTAGGAGTTTATTCATTGAGGGCAATCACTATTTTAGGCGGTATTACATTCTCATTTGCCTTTGCACTTGTTGCTGACAAATATATGCCAAGGTTGTTCTTTAGTTTCCGCGATTACACATATCAGATTTTCTTGTTGGGCATATTTGCTCAGATGCTGTTAAAGATAGTATATAGGTATGTAAATTGGCCATACATCCCAGTTTTTGTTTTATGTATTGCAATTGGATTGTATGTTCCAGTGCTTGTTTCAAAACTTATAGAAAAAATAAATTGGAAGCCTTTAGCGCTATGCGTTGGGCTAAAAACGAAATAACAATCATTAAACAATATTAACAATATTAATTATGGATGCAGCAATTATTACAACTTATCGCTGTCCGATGCGATGCAAGATGTGTAACATTTGGGACAACCCAACAAAAGTAAGTGAAGAATTTAAACCCGAGCTTCTGGAGAAACTTCCAAAACTCCACCATATTAACATTACAGGTGGAGAGCCCTTTATCCGTGAAGATATTGAGGATATTGTGAAGATTCTGCTCACAAAGGGCGAGCGTGTGGTGTTTGCCTCTAGTGGCTACTTTAGCGATCGTATCATTAAACTCTTTGAGAAGTATAAGAACGAGCCAAAGTTGGGTATTCGTATTTCTACGGAGGGTCTCTCGTGTAAGAACGATGAACTTCGTGGACGTCCAGGTGGATTTGACAAAGGTTTGAGCACACTGTTAGAACTCCGTCGTATGGGTATTAAAGACGTGGGTTTTGGTATTACTGTATCAAACCACAACTCGCCTGATATGCTTCAGCTTTATGAACTGAACCGTAATCTGAAGATGCAGTTTGCTACTGCAGCTTTCCACAACTCGTTCTACTTCCATAAGTATGATAATGTCATCACAAACAAGGATGAAGTGGTTGGCAACTTTGATGAACTATGCCAGCGTTTGATGAAGGAGAATAGCCCAAAGAGTTGGTTCCGTGCTTTCTTCAATATGGGGCTTATTAACTATATTCAGGGTGGTCGTCGAATTCTTCCTTGCGAAGCAGGTAATGAGAACTTCTTCCTTGATCCTTACGGAAACATCCTGCCTTGCAATGGTATGGAGGAAGATAAGTGGTTCGACAAGATGGGCAACTTACATGAGCAGTCGTTTGAGGAAATCTGGAATAGTGAGCAGGCCAAGAAAGTACGCGAAGGTGTTGCCCATTGTCCAAAGAACTGCTGGATGATAGGTACAGTTAGCCCTGTGATGCACAAATATATGAAGCAAGTATTACCGTGGGTAGTGAAGAACAAACTCGCTGTGATGCGTGGTGGACGCGTAGATACAGAACATATTCCTTTCTATCATGTTGGTAATAATGACACTCAGGGTGTTGGCTTGAACAACCCTCACCAGTGCATGGAGTGTGGAAAAGGCAAATAATATTTCGTATCACCGATAAAGTCGAAAAATGAAAATAGCGTTCATTGGCGGGCGTACGTTCCACCATGCAGACGGCATTGCTACGTTCATGTACCATCTTGCCACCGAGCTGGTAAAGATGGGACATGAACCTATTGTATTCTGCGAAGGCGAGAAGAACAGCGTAACAATGCTCAATGGCTTCAAGGTCATTGAACGCAAGTCGTTTGGTTCTGCATTTCTCACCAAGCCTCTCTTGGGACTTAGGGCTACGCTACATTGCCTGTTCAAAGAAAAAGGTGTACAGGTGTTTCATTACAACACATGGGCACCTGCTATGATAGCATCTCAATTACCCTTACTGTTTGGTCGTAAGGTAGTGATGCAGAGTCATGGACTAGAGTGGAAGCGTACCAAGTATTCTGCCAAGAAGCAGGCTTTAGTCAAGAAAATAGAAACTTGGTCTGCCAAGACAAACAAGAACTGGACAATGGTTTCACAGGAGCAAACCGACTATTTTGCTGAGCATTATAATCGTAAATGTACCACCATTACCTGTGCAGTTGAAATGCCAGGTGAAGCCCAAAAGAGTGATTTCTTGCAGCGATATGGTTTGCAAGGTAATGACTATTTCCTCTATATGGGTCGTTTGGTTCAGGAAAAGAATCCGGACTATCTGATTAAAGGCTTCGTAAAAGCCAATCTTGAAGGCAAGAAACTGGTACTATGTGGTGGTGCAGATGGTAATGACAAATATGAGGCATATTTGAAGGGATTGACGGATTCGAAAAATGTTATCTTTACCGGCCCTATTTTTGGTGCAGATAAGGATGCGGCATTTAGGAACTGCTATGCCTACTGTATTCCATCAACCCTTGAAGGCCTACCGATGTCTCTACTTGAAGCTATGAGCTATGGAAAGATTGCGATAGCATCTGATATTCCAGCTTGTCATGAAGCATTGGGAGATAGTGGTATATACGTCCCATACGAAGATGAAAATGCTATTTGCGAAGCCATTTTGGATTTGGTGAACCATGAAGATATATACGAATGGCAAAAGTCAGCAAATGAAGAGCGAGCTAAGATGGAGTTTTCGTGGGAGAGTACAACAAAGAAATACTTGGATTTTGTTAATGCTATTTTGGAGAAATAATTAAAATGAAGATACTTATTACAGGTGTCCACGGGTTCGTAGGCTCTAATCTTGTGAAGGCACTGTCGAAAGAGCATACTATTTATGGATTGGATATCATTTCGCCGATAAAAGAAGGAGTTAGATATACCTTTTCATGGGATTTTCTTGAAAAAACAGACGGAATACCTGATGTGGATGCGATTATACACCTTGCAGGTAAAGCGCATGACACGAAGAATCAGAGTGCGGCTGAAGTATATTTTAAGGTGAACACAGAGCTGACTAAAAAGATATATGATTTTTATCTGAAGTCGAAAGCAAAGAAGTTCATATTCTTTAGTTCTGTGAAGGCTGCGGCTGATAGAGTGGAAGGTGAATTTGTAGATGAGAATGTTGTTCCATCGCCTAAAGGTCCTTATGGGGAATCAAAAATAGCTGCAGAGGACTATATCCGTTCACAGGAAGAAGAAAGAATAAAGGCAGGCAAGGAAACTTATATCTTGCGTCCCTGTATGATTCATGGGCCTGGCAATAAAGGAAATCTGAATTTGCTTTATGGGGTAGTGAAGAAAGGTATACCCTGGCCACTAGGTGCATTTGAAAACAAACGTACGTTTACTTCGATAGACAACTTATGCTTTATTATCAAAGGGTTGTTAACAAAAGATGTCGAATCTGGCATATACAATATTAATGATGATGAAGCCCTCTCTACTAATGATCTTATAGAAGAAATCTGTAAGTCGTTAGGTAAGAAACCTCGTATCTGGAAGTTACCCAAAGGCTTAATGAATGGATTGGCCAAGATAGGCGGTTTATTGCATCTACCATTGAATCCCGAGAGGTTGCAGAAACTTACGGAGAATTATGTCTCGTCTAATGCTAAGATAAAGAAAGCATTAGGTGTTGATAAATTGCCTGTGGATGCAAGGGAAGGACTAAAGGTTACATTGAAAAGCTTCAAGTAAAAGCTTTGCTGTGGGCTGAAAATATGCAAAATCTGTTTATAGAATTGCTACAAGTGACGATAGGTACGCGTGAAAAGTTGTCACACGTGCTTTCGTTTGCTGAATGGTCTACTATTTATGATGAAGCGGAACGGCAAGCTGTGGAAGGAATTATGCTGGCGGGATTGGAAAGATTGCCTGAAAATCAACGCCCTCAGCAAGACATATTGCTCCAATGGATAGGTGTTTGCCAGCAGATAGAGATTCAGAATGCGCAAACAACCAAGACCTGCCATAAAATCTGTAAGCAATTAGAACAAGATGGGTTTCACGCTTGTGTATTGAAAGGGCAGTCCAACTATAGGTATTACCCCAAGGAAATGAAAAACCGCAGAAACTGCGGGGATATTGATGTATGGGTAAGACCTAAAAACATGGGTTGCAAGCATCCCGTGAAGGCTGTAATAGAATATGTACAGAGCCATTATGATATGAATGGCTTGTGCTGGTTACATACAAGTCATGTTGATAAAAGTGGCGTACCTGTTGAGATACATCTTAGACCATCTTTTATGAGCGAACCTTGCAAGAATCGCAGATTCCAAAAGTATTTTGGCAATATTGATACTTGTAGGGCGCTTGCGGAGGTTGATGGTATTGAGATATCAGCGATGAAGGTGGATGAGGATGTGATTTATCAGATGAATCATATCTATAGGCATTTGATAGACGAAGGAGTTGGATTGAGGCAGGTTGTTGATTACTTCTTTTTGTTGTCAGCATGGAATAAGAAGCATACTCGCTCAAAGGAGGAAACAATGAGGATTGTTGCTCATTTGGGCATGAAGAAATTCGCAGGGGCTCTGATGTATGTGTTGCGCGAGGTTTGCGGTATGAACAACGAGATGCTTTTGTGCCCTGCTTCTGTTAAGGATGGCGAGTTTTTGATGAATGAGATTATGTTATCAGGGAACTTTGGGCATGGAGATCCACGAATGGCTGAAATAAGAGCACAAGGGTATTTTAGTTCTCGTGCGAAGCAGGCTTCGCGTAGGTTTAAGAGAAATATGAGATTTCTTTCCAGCTATCCTGGGGAGGTGATCTGGGAACCCATCGTGAGGGTGGAACACTTTGTGTGGAAGAAACTAAAACTTTGGAGGTTCTAATAAAAGATAGTATATCACGTTTGCTTGAGTTCATGGAGAACGAAAATATGGCAGGGGGACAGGTCAATGGCAATAATTATGGTTCATGGTGAATGATTACAATACTGGATTTATACAACATACTAAGCAACTTTTTTATTAAACGTTATGCCTAATCCTAAAGATATCCAGATGGAGCACATGAGCGAGGCTTTTCTTAAAGCTTTGTGTGCACAGAATGGATATACTATGACCAAGCCATCGCAGGATAATGAAGGCGCAGACCAAATTATTTCCTGTAAGGACTACCCGACTGATGATCATACAGGTCTGGTGCATCCCAAATTTGAGGTGCAACTAAAATCGTCGTATAGTGGTTTTAAAAGAAACGATGATGGCAGGTTGGTGTATAAACTGAGGGCAAAGAATTATAATGATCTTGTAAATGAGAATAGGGCGACACCACTGATATTGGTGGTGTTAATGATGTATGAAAACTTGGAGAACTGGACAGAACAAACAGATGAATACTTGAAGATAACCCGAAGAGCGTATTGGTTGAATCTTGTAGGACAGCAGCCGACTACAAACAGGTCATCGAAAAATGTAGATATTAACGAGAATCAAATCCTAACGGCAGAAAGCTTGAAGGGATTGATGATAAGAGCATGGAGGAGGGAAAGGCTATGAAAGAATATCCTAAGGTTTTGGAGAGAATTTCCGTAGAGATGGTTCGCAATATGCTTTCTTTCTTGGGTTATCAAGCTAATCAAGGCTTAGGCCATGACGATCACATAGAGCAATATTTTACCCCTGATAGACAGGATGCTGTTATATTGCCTATCAGAGTGGCAGACATTGATTATAAAAGGAATATGTTTGAACTGCTTCAGTCTGTTGCAAAAACTGTCGGCGATACGGTTGAAGGACTTCTATTGAAGCTGTTAAATCCCGCATACGATGTCTTGAAGTGGAGAATATCCGATGAAGAGGCTGATACAGGTAAGGTATCACTACTGAGTATGAGCGAAAATCTGACACTTATTAAGGAGCTTTTATCCGTGTCGTGTCTTGATGTTATCAACCCACAGCAAAAGTTTCATCGGAAATTGAAGGTGAAGAAAGTAAATGAGGCAATACAGCAATATAAGTTCGGGCAGACAGAATATGGCAGTTTTTTAATAAACATACTTTGTCCGCTGGGCGATTACAACTATGCCTTATTTGGAATGCAGGAGATGCCCTTTCTGCGAAATGTCAACTTGCATCTTCTTGATGCATACTATGACATACAAACATCAATAGCAAATAGGAATCGGAACAAGGTGGATGAAGATGTTGATGCAGGAGTCTATAGTGTGAACTTGTTAGATGCAATGACGGATATTTATAAACTGTCGACGGGTAAAAATATGTCATTCAGGGTTGATTGGAGTGAATCTGTACCTTTTGTTGATGCTAGGAAGGAAAGAATTATCAGTATCAATACAGACTGTATAGGTGTGGTTGAGGAAATAGCCAATAAATATCGTCCAAAGGAAGATGCAGCTATGTATCGTGAGTTGATAGGTAAGGTGGAGTATTTGGGTAGTGAGGCTGAGAAGGAGAATAGAATGACTATTGACGTGAAGGTGGTTGTGATTGGCGATGACAATAAGGCCATGAAAGTTAATACGACCCTCGACTATGCTCAATATGGTCAGGTTGTTCAGGATGCATTTGAGGAGGGTCTGACAGTCAAGGTTTGTGGGACCTTGTATATGCAAGGCAGCAAGAAGGTGTTGCGCAATGCATCGATTGTAATTATTCAGTAAGGAGATAAAAACAAGGACGAGTAACGGAGAGAAACTTTATGTGGAGGTGAGGAAAGTTGGGAAATAACCATATATACCTGGATTTATTATGCTTTATTATTTTGAGATACAATATTTTGAAGAAATACATCTGTGCGAGATTATTGCACCTGTTATATTGGATTTGCCCCAAGATAATATTCATGACGTAAGGCTTAATCCTTTTGTTATTGATATTGTGAATCACCCATTTATGAGAGCTGGTATAGAGCGAGTCCAGAATCATAATGAAAAGTTGGTTGACAACATCCTTGGATTTAACGATACTATATCAAAAGGGGAACGGGGGGACGGGTACCTGTTTCACAGAAAAACTAAGTCAGTAATAATCAATAGTTGAGCAATGCCAAGGCAGGCGAGACAAGCATCAGGAACTGGTATATATCATGTGATGATGCGTGGTATAAATCACCAGAACCGACGCACGAGCGAGCGGAGAGCCAAGCTCGCTTGAGCTATCCCGAGCGAGAAGGAGGAAGACGAAGTCAATATTTTTGAGGAGCAGGAGGACTATTACCAGTTTCTCAATACATTAGATTTGATGGCTCAGTCGTACGAATCTGATGGTACACCTGCAGGAAGGAACTATATTCTGTATGCTTATTGTCTGATGTCTAATCATATTCATCTTCTCATTCGTGAACGCGAGGACACAATTGGAATGGCTATAAAAAGGATTGCTTCATCTTATGTGTACTATTATAATCACAAGTATTCAAGAGACGGCCATCTATTCCGCGAGCGTTATAAAAGTGAGCCAGTGAATGATATGGCTTATTTCGTGACGCTTCTGAGATATATTCACCAAAACCCAGTTAAGGCCGGGATTGTGAATAAAGTAAATGATTACGAGTTTAGCAGTTGGCATGAATATGAATACAAAAATAGTACGCTATTCCCGTTGTGTGATACTCATACTGTTTTGAACCGAGTATCATACAATGAACTGAATGACCTGGTGAATGCTCCTTTGTCTGATGATGTATCTTGTCTTGATATAGAAGATGCTTCGAAAGGTCGTCCTTCGGATGATCAAGTAATGCTGCTGATAAGAGAGAAGACAGGTGCAACGAATAGTAGCGCATTTCAGCAATTACCAGCAGATATGAAGAAGTCTGTATTAATAGAATTGAAGGGTAAAAGAGCATCATTGCGTCAATTGGAGAGATTGACGGGAATCAGTAAAAGCATGATTTATCGCATGTGATGAAACAGGAACCCGTCCCGGTGGTTCCCAAAATGGACCTGATAAACAGCAAATATCAAATAAAATACTGATATTGTTTGGTTATCTAATAAAAAATTGATATTTTTGCAGGCGAAAATACTAATAATAACGATATGATTGCTACATTATCGGCAGACATAGTGCGTTCAACTTCACTGAATACGGAGGATTTGATAGCCTTGCGCAATAGCTTGCGAGGGCTTTTGGACGACATGGAAAAGGACTATCCGGGCTTTTGGGCCAGAATAGTGAGAGGAGATAGCATAGAGTGCTATGTCCCTGAATATAGGGATGTACTCAGAATTGCAGTACTAATCAAGTTGTTTGTGAAGATGCAAACTGCTGGTCTGGACTGCCACGAGCTATTGCAACGACATGGTATTCGGTTCTCGATAGGGATAGCAGAAATCAAGTATGCTAATAAGGCTGAGGATATCATCAATGGACCTGCTATATATTTGTCGGGTAGGAATCTGGATGAGATTAGTCGGCGGGATAATGTGTTTGTCGCTTTTGAGATAGATGATGCTCCTAAATCATTTAGTAACTTGTTGGAGTCGTATGTGGCTTTGCTGAGTAATTTGGTGGATTCCTATTCGGCAAAGCAATCTGAGGTGGTCTTCTATAAACTGCTGGGGTATAAGGAAGTTGAAATCAGTGAGAAGGTTGGCATCTATCAGTCGGCAGTGAATATGCGATCGACAGGTGCTCAATGGGGGTTGCTCAATACAGCGATTAAGGATTTTGAGGAATTAACGTATAAGAATATATGTGGATAAATTTGTTTTTAAGTCTACTATTGTCGCATTTGATAGGTGATTTTGCGCTGCAAACATCTAAATTGTGTAAACATAAGAGAGACAAGAAGTGGGGCAGTGTGTATCATTACTGTCATGCTGTAATTGTGTTCGTGCTGGCTTGGCTGGCATCATGGGACTGGGCGTTCTGCTGGTGTGCCTTGGCTATAGGGGTTACTCACTTTGCGATAGATATGTGGAAATCGTATCGCAAAGATAATGTGATATGGTTTACGGTGGATCAGTTGCTGCATGTAGCTGTGATGGCAGGGGCGGCTTGGCTATGGTGTTCGATGAATGACTGGAGCATGCCGTTTGATATTCCTGTCAAATATGTTGCGCTGGCCATTGCCATACTGGTATGCTGGAAACCAGCGAACATATTTATCAAGCTGATATTGAAACACTACAGCGTGAATATGCCAAAGGAAAAGTCAGCCGAG
>Ga0256407_10003756_pt1 | contig 26463 bp, 30 predicted proteins | sample RumenRJG_04DNA_FD_193489 | JGI IMG/M metagenome (GOLD analysis project Ga0256407, IMG submission 193489) | Bovine rumen microbial communities from Lethbridge, Alberta, Canada - RJG_04 | ecosystem: Host-associated > Mammals > Digestive system > Stomach > Rumen | place: Canada: Alberta... | reverse complement strand
TAGTTCATTTAATATATTTAATCTGTACTGTAGGGTACTCTGTAAACAGCTATTTGGCAGCATTTAACCTATTGCCTTTTGCAACATTGGATGGAATTAAAGTGATGAAATGGAACGTCTTGATTTAGTTTGTTGTATTCGCAATAGCTGCAGTAATGACCTTGCTATCCATGACCATAGGTGCTGAAAACATGGTAGGTCTAATCATTGGAATGTAAGATTTAAAATAAAAATAATCGATGAAAAAAGTTATTTACGCTTTTTCTTAGGAGCTGGAAGTTCAACATACATCGCTTCCAATAGCTCTTTTAAAAATTCCTTATCATCCACATCATCCACAAGCACCATTTCCTTTGCACCATCATAAGGAAATTCCATATCTGCTTTTGGCATCATCTCAATAGCTGCTTTTACAGGTTTTACGAGGAAACGGTCATCATAGATTCCACCAATAATCTTGCCACGATAGTAGATAATGTATTCACCCATCATTGCCCGATAGGATATTTCCTCCAAATCTGAAAGTTGCTCCAATATGTATTCTAAATATTCCTTACTTGATGACATAAGCGATCACTCAAAATAATAAAGTAGATTAAAATAAAAAAATTAAAAATAAATTAAGAAAAAAATTAAAATAAATTAAGATAAAATTAAAATAAATTAAGATAAAATTAAAATAAATAAAAATTAAAAAAGTTTTTTTAAATTTAATACCATACTCCAGATCCATATCCAACTACAGATGCATAATCCAAAGTGATGTCACCACTTGTTGAATGCTGTAGGAGTTCAAAGTTTTTCTGACCTAATTTTTTAGAAAATTCCATACTTGCCATAGTTGGACCGTATCCACATATACTAATTTGTTCTTTTTTCACAACTTGATAGAGACCTTCAGTATTTGCATTAAACACTTCATTAAACACAAGGTTGTCATGTTCAATGGTCTTTTCCTGAGACTTAAAATGAGATAAATCAGTACTATCAATCAAAGTGATTTTTCTTCCCAAGTTTTGGCTAGATTCATAGATTGAATTTGCCAAATCTTTAGAGGTTTCAACGGATTGATCCATCATGCAGATTGGAACTATCTTGAAGTTGCTGTCAAAGTACTTTAGGAATGGTAGCTGAACTTCACAGCTATGTTCTTGAAGATGTGCCTTGAAATCAGCCTTAGCGAAATTGGAGTTCTTGATGATTTCATCTGCAAGTTCATTGTCTACATCACAGACTCCATTTGGAACTACCCATGATCCTTCATTGTATACTGAAACATCTGCTCCATAACCTGTATGATTAGGGCAAAGGATTACAAAGGTTTCAGGATAACCGTCTTTAACCAGTTTTGAGTATGCATGAGCTGCAGTAGGACCAGAATATACATAACCTGCATGAGGAACCATAATTGCATTAACTTGCTTTTCCTTATTGATTCTGGATAATTTAGGCAATTCTTTTGGACCTAACCTATGTTTAAAACAGTCTTCTATTGATTCTCTTAAGTATTTTACATTACTTTCATAAAACGCTCCAGCAACTGCAGGTTCTCTAATCATATTTTCACCCATTTTTAAATTATTTTCAATATAAAGTTTTAGAATTAATTAATAATTTAATTTACTTAATATAAAAAATTTGTTTAATTTTTTTAAAAATAGTTAGAGTATAAATTAAATTATAAAAATAGGGTAATAAGATAAAAATAGAATTTAAAAAGTTTAAAAAAAGTAATAATAATTAAAGAAAATTCCTCCCAACAAGTGGAAAAGATTTTGGTTCAGGTTTTGCGCTCCGAAGGAGCGGAAAACTGGGAAGAATTTTAGTCAAGGTTTTCGGGCCGAAGGCCCAGAAAAGCTTGTTTAGAACTTTAATTCAAAGTCAGAAGATTCAATGTCTAAATCTTCATCTTCACCAAGAATTCCTCTTTCTCTTAAGATTTGTCTTGCAAGTAACCAGTAGATTAAAGCAATAGCTTTTCTACCTTTGTTGTTAGATGGAACACAAATATCTACGTTAGCAAGTAAGTTTTCAGAATCGCATAAACCTACTACAGGAATACCGTTTTGTTTGGATTCTAAAATTGCTTGAGAGTCGGATCTTGGGTCAGTTACAACAATAACTTTAGGTTCAATGAATTTAGCGTATTGTGGGTTGGTTAAGGTACCTGGGATGAATCTACCAGGAATGGTTTTACAGCCAGTGATTTCACCGAATTTTTTAACAGGAGCTTGACCGTATTGACGGGTAGCTACTACTAAAATGTCATCTGGGTCGTATTTTGCTAAGAATTTAGCAACAGCTCTGATTCTTTCATCAGTTTTACGAACGTCTAAGACATATAAACCATCGGATCTTACACGGAAAATGTATTTTTCCATGTCACTAGTTTTTTGTTGGGTACCAATGTGTAACCCAGCAGCCAAATACTTTTCTAAAGGGATTAATAAATCTGACACTTTATCACCATATAATATAAAACATAATTTTATAGAAATTTTTTATTGAATTTAATTTAATTATTGAAAAAATAATTAAAAAATAAGAAAAGAATTCAATAAAATCCAAAGGACTTTAAATGAACTCTTGTCTTTAAATCAACAAATCTATTCATCTTTGATAGTAATGCAGTCGTTAGGACACATGTCGACACATACTTCACATAAAGTACATTCGTCTTCATGATCAGTTACGATTTTGTCTCCGTCTAAGGAAAAGATTTCCATAGGACACATATCTACACATTCACCACAATCTGCATTTTCACATTTGCTTGCATCAATAATAACAGTTGACATTTTTACACCATTTTCTTCTAATTTTTTATTAGTTAAAATTTAACTACTTATTAAAGTAAATCTCGCTCAAAAATTTACTATAATCATGATTTGAACTGAATTGAAAAGAGATTTAATATAAATTTGCCATTCTAGGATTGGACATTTCCTCTTCAATTCTAATGAGTTCATTTAATTTAGCTATTCTTTCCCCACCAATTGCACCGGTTTTAATCATAGGTGCACCGAATGCAATCGCCAAGTGAGCAATGGTTTCATCACAGGTTTCACCGGATCTATGGGAAACAACAGGCATGACACCATTCTCTTTAGCTAATCTTACAGTTTCATAAGTATCTGTTAAAGTACCTATTTGATTTGGCTTGATTATGATTGCATTTGCAGCATTCATTTCAATACCTTTAGCCAACAATTCGCTATTGGTTACGAATAGATCATCCCCGCAAATGCGGCAGTTATTGCCTACCTTTGCAGTGAGTTCTGCAAATCCTTCAAAATCTTTCTCATCAAAAGGATCTTCAACATAGAACATATGATAAGTATCAATCAAGTCTTTTACATAATCAACTTGGTCACCGCTGTCTCTTTTAAGACCGTCTTGACCATAGACATACTTACCTTCTTCCTCGCTCCAGAATTCAGATGAAGCCATATCCAAACCAGGCTTTATGATAAAACCAAGTTCATCACCAACCTCTTCACAAGCTTGAGCTTGAATCTCCAAAGCTTGGTCATTAGTGATGTTTGGAATCCATCCTCCTTCATCACCTTTTCCACCAGTGAAACTAGGGTCTTTTTTGCTTATGAGTTCCTTCAATCTCTTATGAACTTCGACATTAGCAAAAACCGCTTCTGTAATGTCACTTGCTCCAACAGGAACAACCAGGAACTCTTGAATGTCAGGTGCATTAGGACCTGCATGAGCCCCTCCATTCATCATATTCCCTAATGGATAAGGAATTTCCTTAATGAAATTGCCTCCCAAGAAATTGTAAAGAGGCAAATTATAACTCATTGCAGCCGCTTTAGCTGCAGCCATGGAAACAGCTACAGTAGTATTTCCACCAATTGCAGACAAGTTATCGGTTCCATCAATTTCCTTAAGGATTTCATCAATGTCCTCGATGTCTTCAGCAGCCATACCAATAAGTTCGGAGGAGATTAAATCTTCAACCTCAGTGATTACTTGACTCACTCCGCCTTCTGGGAAAGAAACGACTTCTCTAGAACCTGTGCTTGCACCACTAGGTGCAGCAGCTCTTCCAAACCCGTTCCAGGTAATTATGTCCACTTCAACAGTAGGATTTCCCCTGCTGTCTAAAATCTTTCTAACACGAACATCTTCAATTACACTATCCAAAATAACACCTCATAGGTTATAAAGAATATTTAAATTAATATTATAAATGAAATTTAACTATTCCTTAAAATTTCAGATAATTAAATATGCAATTTGCTAGCTTTTTTAACTAAAACGGACCGATATATAAACCTAATATTGACTATAGAGTTTACAATTAACTAATAATTATAAATAATCAATAATTAATTTACCAATGAGATTCAAAAGAATCCTTTTTCAATTCGTCTTACCATAAAATCTATAATGGATTTGAAATCATAAAAAAACTAGAAGGTTGATTTATAGATTGCATATGATATTCTTAATTTAAAGAAATAAATAAATTTAAATAAATTATATGATTTAAAATCTAAGTTAAATAATTTTAATAATTTATTTATAATATTATTAAGTAATTAATCACTTAAATACTTAATCATTAAATATAGAATTCTTTTTTAAATAAAAAGAACAATTACGATTTTTAAATTCCTTTTTAAAAATAAAAAAGAATAGATAAAAGAATAAATGATTTATTCTTTGTGTCTAACGTTTAAAGGCAAAATGCCTAATTCAAGTTCCTTAGTAGCTATATCAATAGGATCAAGAGATTTGGAACTTTTTAGGAATTTTTCGATTTCCTTATGTTTCATAGGTTTAGCACCCATGGAAAGCTGAATAGCTCTTGCACCTAAAACCCTAGCCTTTTCGAATCTTGTTAATTTTTTTGTATTGTCTTCATTTGCAGCCATTATTTAACTCCTAATTATTAAACAATAATCAATAGTATAAACTATTAATAGCTAATTAATTCCCAAATTGAAAAATAATCATTTAAGCCTAAAATAAAAAATAAAAAAGGATAAAGATTATTCCCAAGTTTCAACATGAGAAATTAACATTCTTCTACAACAATATCTTGTAATACCCATATCATCCAAAATATCTTTTGATTCTTCACCATCAGCTAATCTGCGGTTGTATTCATCAAAATATGCAGAAACGGGTTTTCCACAACTTATACATCGTATAGGTATCATATAATCATCATTTCCTTTTTAAATAAAACATACTTCATAATTAAAGAATATGAAATAATCAAATTAAATTTTACAACTTTTTCTAACCATAAATGAAAAATTAAAAAGATTAGAAAATACTTACAGAAATTTTATAAATTTTACAATTTCTAACTATTCCCAAAAATGAATCAAGAATAGGATAGAATGTAAAATTTATATTGAATACAGAGTGTATGTTAAATACAGTATGTATAAAAATTATCTGTAACTTTTTTGTTTACGAGCTCTAGCACCAGGACCGCCATATTTTTTAGGTTCAGAACGTCTTGGGTCACCTACTAACATGGTTCTGTCATATTGAGTGTAAATCTCTTTTAAGTCCATGTCTTGAGTCCATTGTACTAAACCTTTTGCAATTACCATACGTGCAGCTTCAGCTTGGCCCATAACTCCTCCACCATTAACTCTGATGGAAATGTCTACTTGATCAGCAACATCTCCAGCTAATTCTAATGGTTCGGTTAATTTTAAACGTGCAAGTTCTGGAGAATAAAGTTCTAAAGGAACTTTATTGATTCTTACTTTACCAGTACCTTCTCTTACAGTACCTCTTGCAATAGCTGTTTTACGCTTACCGCTTGTATGAACAACTTTCATAACAATTACTCCATCATTTAATATAATTCGTATAATAATCCTTAATTAGAACAAATCAAACTTCCACTAAATCTATTCGAATTTAGCACCTAAAAGTTTAGAGATTTCTCCTAATTCCATTCCTTTTTTAATGTCGTTATATTCAGCTTCAGGCATGGTTATAAGTTCAGCATCAGCATACTCTTCAGGTACACCTACAAATGCTTTGAATCCTTTGAAAGCAGTTTTACCTTTTGCTTTTTTCATAGGTAACATACCTCTTACGGTTCTTCTGAATATATCTTCTGGTCTTCTTGGGTATTTAGGACCTAAGTCACGAGGGTTAGAGATAGATGCTCTGTCTACTCTTTGTTTGTACTTAGCGTAAGCCCAATCTTTATTACCAGTTAACATTATTTTTTCAGCGTTGAGAACTACAATCTCTTCGCCTTCAAGAAGTTGCTTGCTGACTACACTAGCAAGTCTTCCTAAAATATGTCCTTCACCGTTAATAATCATCATTTTTACACCAATCCTTTAGCTTATAACATAATTTTTACATTGCTACCTTTAGGATTTGCTTCTGCAAGTTCTGCAATAGAAAGAGCTTCACTGCCAAATTTTTCTATTTTTGCTTCAGCGTTTTTAGTAAATCCTAATGCTGCTATAGTAACTTTGTGATCTAATTTACCGTCAGATAATACTTTACCTGGAATAACCACAGTTTCTCCTTCAACAGTGTGTTTGTTAATATGAGAAAGGCTTACTTCAGCTTGGTTTCTGCAAGGTTTTTCGAGCTTGATAGCTACTTCTTTCCAGATACCTACTTCTTCCTCATAAGACTGTTTTCTAAGATTGTAAATAAGGTCAATAAGGTTAGGATTAGTTTTCTTAATTTCTCTAGCCATTATTAGCTTCCTCCTTCACTAAATGTGATAAACTCATCTGTTTTAGCATCTAAAACATCACAAGCTTTTAATAAAACCTCTTTAGGAGGCATTGATCCATCAGTTTCAATTTTAAAAATAAAATCATTTTCACGATACCCAACAGTGATACATTTAGATTCTGCTGCTTTTGCTGCCCTTACACAAGCTTTACAAAGGGAGCAGTTTTCAATATCGACAACTTCAATCTTTCCTTCATCGCTGTCAAAATCGAGCACTCCTCTAGGGCATGCTTCAACAACTGCAGTAGCAACAGTGCTGTCAACTTTTTCTTCAGTTACAATTTCCGGATATTGTTTATAAGCACAAACAGTGGTTGGCACCCATTTTGCATGGTCTTTACCAATTCCTAATTTTGCTACAGCTTCCAAATCAACTTCCTGATTCTCTTTTAATTTCAAGAGAGGGATGGTATCGTATACTGGTTTAATTTTTGAGTCACCACAAGATTTTAAATCTTTAGAGTATACAGTTTTAGGTCCTGTTTCCCTTAATGAGAAAGAAACACTACATCTTGGACAGTATTCTCCTTTTTCACTATCACAATCACAATCTTCTGGAAGTACTAAACCTTCAATAGATTCTGCATCAGAAACTAAAGGAGTTAAACCTAATCTGTGAGCTAATACTTCATCAAACATTGCAGAATCATTTTTAACTATGAATACATCTTCAATAGCTAATTTAGGTACTTTCATCATAGCAATTCTTCTAATAGCATTAACAAAAGGAACTTCTGCATCTCTGACTATAAAAGTCATTGAATTTTCATCTTGCTCTTTGACATCAATTTTCATATTAAACCCTTCTTATACTCTTCTTCCTCTTTTACCGCCTGGTCTTCCAGTACCATCATGAGGTATAGGAGTGATATCTTCAATTTTACCAATTTTGATTCCAGCTCTTGCTAATGCACGAATGGTTGCTTGTGCACCAGGACCTGGACTTCTAGGACCATTTCCACCAGGAGCTCTTACTCTAATATGTAATCCGACAAAACCTTTTTCTTTTGCATCTTCAGCTGCTCTGTTTGCTGCTTCCATAGCTGCAAAAGGAGAGGATTGTTGTCTGTCTGCACGAACTACTTTACCACCAGACCATTGACAGATAGTTTCTGCTCCGGTAATATCAGTTACAGTTAAGATAGTATTATTAAAGGATGAATAAATATTAGCTATTCCCCATTTTTCGTCTTTTGCCATAATTACACACCTTATTGATTTTCTCCAGCTTGAGTTGCTGCTTTGTTGTATTCTTCAATCTGTTTAGCTACTGGGGAAGAGTGGTAGAAACCAACTGCTTCTTCTTCTCCTCTTTTAACTACATAACTTGGAGAATTTAATTTCTTACCGTTTAAAGCAATGTGTCCGTGTACTACAAACATTCTTGCTTCTTTAGCAGTACGAGCTAAACCTTTTTGGAAAACTATAGTTTGTAATCTTCTTCTTAAAATATCTTCAACAGTTAAATCAAGAATGTTTTCTAAGTGAGCGTTTTCATCAAGGATTCCTGATCTTTTCAAGTGTCCTAATAATTCTTCAGTTTCAACTTTTACTTGATCTTGAGAGAAACCGAGTAAGTATCTTGCTTCCCTACTGTATTTTCTAACTAAAGTATCAGCTTTCCAAATTTCCTTTTTGTTTTTTAAGCCGTATTTAGACATTAATTTATTTTCAGTTTTAATTCTTTCTGCATTCCAAGGATGAGGTGGTGTATCATACTTTTTCCTTGCTTTTCTTGGATGTCCCATAATCACATCTCCTTATCTTCATATAATAATCATAAATTTATTATAAAATTTCGTAATAATCTATCAAGTTTACCTAAGTGCAATAAAAGATGAAATTATCTTCTTCTACGACTTACACCGACAGTAGAACTGTGTCTGAAAGTAGATTTAGTTCTTTGTCCTCTAACTGGTAAACCAACTTCGTGTCTTCTACCTTTGTAGCTTCTGGTCTTTTTCATTCTGTTTAAATCATCTCTTAAAGTCATGTCAAGGTCAGATTCAATCAAATGAAGGTCGTCACCAGTAGCGTAATCGTTACGTCTGTTTAACATCCAATCAGGAATATTGTATTCTTGTGGATTTTCTAAGAGTGCTTCAATTTTAGAAACATCTTCTTCAGAGATGTAACCGATTTGGTCATCAGTATTTAAACCTAAGGTAAGACAGATAGATCTAGATAAGGATAATCCAATACCTTTAATTTCAGTTAAAGCATGTTGGATAGTTTTGTTACCATCTACGTCCTTTCTGGATATACGCACTAAGTGCTTAAAGTCGTCTTCCATTAAAGTAACCTCCATATTATTTTTTTTTTTGGAGCGAACCCACGAGACGTTAATTAAAAAATTTAGCGGATTCGAATGCTTTATTTTAAAGCACAGTTTTTTCAACAATGTAAAACTTAGTCTAGCAATAGTCCAATTGACTTAAAATTATTCAAGCCATTTCACCAATGCTAACCAAGAGTTCATATCAGTTTCAAGCACATTTAATAATTCTAATTAAATAATAACTACGCTCAGCTTACTAAAAGATAGAGTAACTTAATACTCAATAAATTACTAATAAACTTTTAAAGCCATAGCTAGATTATAATTTAACTAATTAAAAAAAAGCAAACTAAATAAATCCAATTCGTAAAGCTTATTTGAATCGGATTTACCTTAATGATAATTTGATAAAAGTGATATTATCATTAATAATAATCCTATTAAATAGAATTATATTAAATTGCTATACACTAATAAACGCCGAGACTGGGATTTGAACCCAGGCGAGGTGAACCCTCACGGGATTTCCAGTCCCGCGCCTTACCAGGCTAGACTATCTCGGCAATCTAGTAACATATCAGACATAGTACTGTCTAATATATAATTCACTGATATAAAAATATAAGTAATTAATAGTATATAAAGCTTTGTATTATTAGACCACAATTTGTAAAAAAATAGACTTGAACTCCAAATCATAGCCACAAAATAATATTAGATTTAATGATATTTAAAGATTTTTTAAGAATTTATAGTAAACTTTATATATGAGAACTTAAAATTGTATTTTTTTAATATTGAAAAGGAAAAAATTTCTATAAAAAATCATTTTGACCGAATGAAAAATGAAAAAAATGATAAATTTTGAACATTACAGTTATAACATACAGTTATTCATCCAATCTTCGCTCTACTTTTGCATTCAAATCATCAATGACATCCTTAATTGCAGGATCATTGGTTAAATCATATGCTATATTAAAATAGAACAATGCAGGAACCACTTTTTTATCCTCATCCAATTGGAATCCAAGGTTCTTGCATATTGTAATAACTTCAATGCTAGGGCCATATGGCAATCCTTTTGATTTGAGATACTCCTTTATCTCATCTATGCTTTGATCATATTCACTCAAAGCATCATCATCAAATTCAATAGCTGTTTTTTCATTGAAATCGATAGAACCACCATGATATTCAGCTAATCTCTCCAAATAAACAGCTAATTTAAGATTTTCATTATCGTTAGACTCTTTAAACTCATTCAAGTAATATAAAGACAGGTTTTCAAATGCTTTGGAAAGATCATCTAGAGAGTAATCATATTTGAAGGATTGAATAGTGAGATTATAAAACTCATCCCAATTCTTTTCAATTCTATAAAGTTCACACAATCCAAAAATAGCCTTTACATTTACAGGATTGTAATTATAAGATAATTTAAAAGATTTTAGGGCATTTTCATACTCATTGAAATGCAATAATACATCCCCATAATTGGAGTACAATGTGGAATAGTCAAGCATTAAAGGATATTTTCTTTTAATCTCTTTTTTGATAGTGATTTGGAATAAAAGCTCTTCAAGAAGATTTTTGAATATGTATTCGCCTTCAACATAGTCCTTATTCAAATTTATGTTTTCCTTTGCAAACTGATAGGCTTCATCATATTTCTCTTCTTTAACCAAATAATTCATTTCCTTGATTATTTCAGGTATAGACTTTATTTCCATAGTATCACCAAAGATTGAGGTAAATAAAAATAGGGAATCACTTATAAAAATATGGAATCAGTTATTCAATAATTCCTTTTTCTTCTTTTCAAATTCCTCTGCAGTTATTATTCCATCCTTCAATAGATCATGATATTTCCTTATCTCTGCAGGAATATCAGCAATTACATGCCTTATTTTTTCCTCTTCAGGTACAAATGATCCTGTGTTTAACTTGTTCTTCAACTTGGTTTCAAAATTACTTAACATATCATGATCCAATGTCTTAAGTTGAATAGTCTTATCCTCTAAATTCAATTGAACCTTATTGTCAGCTACCCTATCAATGTCATCTGCATTCAAATCATCATAAGATATTTCAAATGCATCCTTGACCTTTCCGTTAAATCTGCTTCTCAATTCTATGTAAATGGAATCCTCATCCAACTTGATTGCCCCATTGGATTTATTATCATTTCCACCAATGCTTTCAGTCAATAATCCTAAGAAATCAAATTCCACATCTCTTGATTTAATCTCACCTTTAGGCATGTTTCCGTCCGGATTGAATAAAAAACCTAATCTTCCCATAGTATCAAAAACCTAAAATATTTTAAAAAAACATTATCAAACATTATCTTAAAAGATTATCTTAAACGTTATCTTATTAATACAATATAACATTTTAAAAACATATAAATTTATCTTAAAGAAGGTTAAGAATTACAATGAAGTTTAAAAATTCAATGGAATTTAAAAATTCAATGAAGTTTAAGAATTACAATAAATTAATTAATGATAAATTGATAAATTATATTAGAAGAAGTATAATATAATTATAAAATTAATTTACTTAAAAAATAAAAAAATTTATTATAAAAATATTAGATTAAAAATAATGATTGTGATTTAAATGGTAAAAGGAAATAAGGATAGATTTGTACTTGAATTAGGAAATGATGAAAAGGGAGAGCCAAAGACACTTAGTGCTGAAGAGACCTTAAGACAAATGAAAAAAGGATATAACAACGGATACTTCTACTTGGAATACCCATTCTTATGGCAAGAGATGAAAAGTGAGGAAGAAGATGAATTCACCCATCTTGTATTATTGAATAAAACCAACAATGCAATTGTAAAAATATCCACACAACCTTGTTTGGCAAACACTGTTGAAGAGTTAAAGGAACTTGTAGAAACAGACTTGAAATCAAAGGAATGTGAAATCCAACAATCTGGAATGGAAAACTTTGACAATTATGGAATTTGGGATGTCATATATCTCACTAAGAAGGATTGGAAATAGAGCAATACGCTATCTTAAAGGACAACAACCTATACTCCCTTGAATTGTACACCAAAAACAATAGGGATCAAGTAGCTGTAAAGTCTTTTGTTGATGTAATTCAAACATTTAAAATCTTAAAACCAGTTTACAAAGTAGATGGGGATTCCTACGAAAGAATTTAATCCCTAACTTTTTTTTAATTGAAATAAAAAAACTGCCCTCTGATAATAATTATTAGGATAAAAAATAGATGAAGCTAATTTTTTAAAAAAAATGTGAAAAATAACCCTACCTGAAAAAATAAACTCTAAAAATCCAGATAGGGCCACTAATCACATTTTGTCCTATGTTTTGATTTTATTTTACAAATCTTTTTTTGTGCAAAAAGAACTATTGCAAATAAAAAGGCATATGTCCCTCCCACCTGCCCGAAAACAATTAATGTTTTCAAATATGAATTTTATTTGCATTCCCAATTTTTAATTGAAAATGCACAAGGTTTCATCCTTATTCATGTCATGATAGAATTCCGCCTTGTCATCACCAAAGTCTATGACATGTATCATATCATAAATCTCCTCGCTTAGATTAGGATTTATCTCCTTTAGGATGTTTTGATGATCATAAATCATATCCTTATTGAATTCCAATTTTTTCTCATTTTCAAACAATGCACCATAGTATATCTCTGCTTCCACCAAGTCCTGGAACATATGGCTTCCGAAGGATAATTCAGGCATATATCCAACTTCACTGTATGATTCCTCCAGAATTGCAGAGAAATAGCTGATGTCAGCAAAGACCACTGGAATTCCTAACTCCGGAGAAGATGTGCCAATTCTTCCTGGAACAATCAGAATTGCAGTCTTGCCATTTTCCTTGCAATAGGCATTCACATCATTGATTACATGGGAGATGGAACTTTTCTGAGCATATGGATATTCATAATACCTATGGGGATCGACATAACAGATTACATCTATTTCATTCATACGTGACATACCCATTGAAGATTCCTTGATATGGAAGAAGACGTTCTTATCCTCAGGCATTTCAATGGCTTCATTGTTTATTGAAACCTGCAGAGGTCTGCATTGCAATAGGTTCACATTGAATGAATTATCCTCTCCAACATTGACTGTATATTCTATGTCCACAGGATAATCATAAGCGGTTTCCAATGTATTCATGATTTCCTTCATCTCATCGATGAATTCCTGATTTTTTACAAGCCCCTCACAATTTACAAACACTATTTCACGGCGTTCCCCCCTGTCACGGAACATTCTTTCAGCTTCACGATCATGTTCAACCAGGACTTTCTTTGCATATCTTGGAATAACATCCAACCCCTCACTAACAGGAATGTCATGCAAGCTGATATCTTTTAAATCAATTACATCCAGATAGTGTTGAGAATATCTGTGCTTTTCCCTAATGTCCTTCACCATAGTAACTTCAGGCTTGTCAAGATTGATTATTCTAGGATAATCCTTTTTAGTCCTGTCAACAGCTTTTGTACCAAGACCCATTACCAACCTTAGCATTCCTTTGCTGTTATCCATATCAGGCAGCGGTGAATATGGGCTGTATGAAAATCCTACACCTGCAGCAGTTGGGAAGAAATAGTCACCATGATAGGAACCTGAAACTCTCTGAACCAAAAGAGCCATTTGCTCATCGGTATCATCCAAATCGTTTATTTTTCTATATTCCAAAGCGGAAATGTTCATGGTACTTGAATATACCACCTTTACCGCTTCTTCAAATGCTGCCAAACGTTCTTCAAGACTGCCCCTATTTACACAGAATACAGATTCATATTTTCCTGCAAAAGCATTTCCATATCCATCTTCAAGGAAACTGCTTGACCTTACAATAATCGGGTTCTGTCCAAAATAATCCAATATCTGTATGAATCCCTTCTTGATTTCATCTGAGAAAGTACCCTTTTTAAGAGCTTCCTCCAACTCTTTCCCATACTTATAATAACCTTCAGGGGTTCTTTGCTTTACTCTAAGGTCCCATAGGTCATTTGAAACGATGTATGTGTAAAATAAATCTGAGCCAATATAAAATGAATCATCCGGTTCAAGATTACTGTATATGTCTGGACGCTCCTTTTCGATTATCTTTCTTGCAAGAAGCATACCGCAGGACTTACCACCTACCAAACCACTTCCTACACGACGATCGTAGATTGTGATATAATCCTCAAAAGTAAAGTATTCCTTTATTTTGGAAAGCATCTTCTCATCTTTTGTCATCATCAGCTCACAAATCTTATCGCACTCATCATCGATATTCTTGCCTTCTTCATACTTCATTCTAACCTGAAGCATATATCTTTCCCAACTGTCCAGGATTTGCCCGCTTTGATGCTTATCAGAATCATTGATGGTCTTATAATATTTGCTAACTTCCTGACCATCCTGCAAAACCTTGACAAAACCTGTTCTTGGGTTAAACTTATGTCCCAAAAACATTGTTTGAGAATATCTGTTCCATACTTTAAGTGGAGAAACATAAACCTCTTCAGGAGAATTTGAATGTACATTCAGGAATAGCTGTGTGGTTTCACGGATTTTAGCTATTGCATCAAATGAATGCCTTCCCCGAATGATTGGGAAGTATGCTACAGTATCCAATTGGAACAGGAATGGGCAAGTAACCTTAAAGAAATTTCCCATCATCAAATCGGTAGACCAAACAGCTTGAAGGTCACTTAAGCAGTCAAATACATAGAATGCGTCAAACCCTTCCTTTTCAATAATTCTATGAACTTCCAATGTAAATGTCTCAAATTGGTTATATGGATTTACCTTATATATCTTGATTCCATCTCGTTCAATCATGCAAAACTCAGTTTCAGGATTATTCTCTTCTATTTCAAGCAGGTTAAAATCATCTTCTGTCATTTCAATCAATGGAGGGTGATTAGCAAACCTAATGTATATCAAGTTCCTCTTATCCTCTTTCGCCTGTTTGACATAAGGATCAACAAAATAAGAGAATTCATTTAGATTTGTAACATTCCAAACTACATTATCTCCCAAACGAATATTGTCTAAAGCTTCATCAAGCCCCAGAATCCCTGATTTTATTCTTTCGAATGCAGCCATAATAATTTCTCCTTATTAAATTTAATTTCTCACCATTGGCACTCCTGTTAATTGTGAAGCCTCCATAGTCAATGCAACCAAGTCCTGACGTTCAAGGTTTTCAATATCTGTATTTCCTGCCTGTTGAGTCAAGGAAGTTACTTCCTGAGTCATTGCTTCAATATAATTTGCCACTTGCTGACCTTTTCTAATAGGATCTAATCTTCTTCTAAGCACCCTATCCTGTGTTGCAATTCCTTTAGGGCAAATGCCCTCAGAACAGGATTGGCAAACCTTACAACCTATGGAAATCAATGCAGAGGTAGCTATATAAACCGCATCTGCCCCTAAAGCAATGGCTTTTGCAACATCAGCACCTGATCTTATTCCACCAGCAGCGACAAGGCTTACTTCACTTCTTAAATTAATGTCCTTAAGAGCATCATCCGCCTTTACAATAGCTTCTATTGTAGGAATACCTGCATGTTCTGTAACCACTTCAGGGCCCGCACCTGTTCCCCCTTGCATACCATCAACTACAATTATATCTGCACCTGCCTTTGCTGCAATCTTTACATCCTGTTCCACTCTACCGGATGCAAATTTCACAATGATAGGCACTTTCCAGTCAGTGATTTCCCTTAATTGGTTGATTTTCATACCTAAATCTTCAGGCCCTACAATGTCCATATGTCTTGCAGGACTTAATGCAGAGGTTCCCTCTGGAATATTTCTGACTCTAGCAACTTCTGCAGTTACCTTATGGGAAAGCAAATGTCCTCCCATACCTGATTTTGCACCTTGCCCTATTTTTATTTCAACAGCTTCTGCATTGTTGAGATAACTTGCTGAAACTCCAAAACGGCCTGATGCATATTGAGCAATCAATTTGTCTGCATAATGCCTTTCTTCAGGAAGCATTCCCCCTTCACCAGTATTTGTGATTGTGCCTACCTTGCTGCTTCCAATTGCCAATGCTATTTTCGCTTCCTTGCTTAATGCGCCAAAAGACATTGCCCCAATCATAATAGGAGTGTCTATTTCGATTGGATTTTCTGCAAACCTGTCTCCAAGAACCACTGAAGTCTTGCATGTTTCCCTATAGGAGTCTATTGGTGGCCTTGAAACCTGTGCAGGCAATATGCTTAAGTCATCGAATGTTGGGATTCTTCTAGTGAGCCCACAACCTCTAACCTTATATGCTCCTGTTTGACTTTTACGTTTGATTTCAACCATTGTTGAATTTGACCATACACCTCTGCCTTCATCAACAAGAGGTCTGACATATATTGCATGTGTTGGGCACATCTCCTCACAGATTTTACATCCTACACAATTTTCCTGATGTATTGGCAATGGTTCATCATTGATTACCTCATATACTCCATGAGGACAATTTGAATAGCAACTGTAACAGTTTTTACATGATGATTTGTGGGGATTGTCACATAAATACCAACAGCATCCAGGCCTATCATTGCTCTGTTTGCAAATTTCCAATTTTCTTTCTACAGTGAATGACATTAGTTTACCCCCTCATCAATATTTTGGACTTGTTCCTCTTTCAAATCCCCTAATGGTTTGAACACAGGACAGACAGAATATTTTGTTCCTCCAGATTTAACAACCTCATCAATCGCATTAGTTAACTTTGCATAAGGTTTCCAAGCCAAATGATCCTCCTTATCAACAATAAGAGCTTCAGTAACTATCTCATTTGACAATAGATAGTCGATTAATGTTGTTACAATTGACCCATCCTGACCTTGTGTATGCTTTAATGATTTGACTGTCAAGACTTTTTTAAAGTCACCTATCGGTTTTGAATTGTCATTTCTTAAATCAGCAGGGATAAATGTTCTTGGACAGACTGCAAAGCATGCATGACAATCCTCTGGGCATTCCCCTTTCATCCTTGGTTTGGTATCATCAATTGTTATCAAATTGTGTGGACATGCATATTCACATGCTCCACAAAGCACACATGCTCCAACATCAATGACATTTGACCTTAAATCCAGGAATGATGCTTCTGAGAACTCCTTATTGATGGAATCATCTGATTTTTCCCTTTGGTATAATACAGGTCTTGCCAAAAATTCCCTTCTTTCTATAGTTTCCAGATTTTTGCTTATTTTGGTATGTGCAATCTTATTCAATAATCCTAATTGTGAATCTGTAAAGCCTTTTGCTTCAATGAATTTCTGTTCTATTGCCCCCTTAACTATCTCCTCACCTTTTTCAGTCCTTATTATGAGTGTTGACCAACCATCTTCAGATCCAATTGAACCGATTGAAATATCAGAGGTTTCTGATGTCAGTTCAACACATATGTTACAGTTTTTCCTAATAATCCTTTTAGCTACTGAAAGAGGTATTTTCACTATTTCTTTAGTTTTTAAAAGTAAAAATACAAATCCTTTCTCAATTTGGAATTTTTCAATGTCATCCATTTTCAAGTCATACTCTTTCAAGAGATTTACAAAGTACTTATATGAAAAATTCTCCATACAGAATAAGCCCAATTTAACATCAATAGGGCTATCGGTATAATGTTGAATTTTGGATGCAGCCATAATTTCACATGGTGTTCCCACCATAGCTATTCTATGTTCGCTCATTTTTTCAGCTCCTATTGCATGTTAACAATTTTCTTAAAGTTTGCATAATCCTTATCAGCCAGTTTGAAACCATATTCTGTCAAGATTTCCTGAAGTTCATTTTGGTCTTCAGAGGTGGTTTCTTCCATAACTGCATTTTTTCCTAAGCTTTTAACATTTCCAAGAACAAAAATAGTTCCTCTCATGATGGATTCCCCAACATCCTCAGTTACATCACCAAGTATTATGAGCTTTCCTCCCATCATAAGAAGACCAGTCATGAAACCGCTGTTTCCTCCAATGATTACGGTTCCTCCTTTCATGATTTCTCCAGTTCTTGAACCGACATTTCCTTTAACGATTACAGTTCCGCCATAGATTCCTTGGCCTGCACCGTCACCAGCTGTACCTTCGATGACCAATTCACCTTCTGTCATATTGTCTCCAGCAAACCAGCCAGCATTTCCAGTGATGTGTATTCTTGGTCCATGAGCCATTGTTCCAACAAAATAGCCTGCAGAACCCTTGATTTCTATCTCCACGTCTTCAGTTAATCCAGCACAGATATTGTGTTTGGAATCAGGATTATCAATAATGAGCTTATCATGATATTTAGCTTGTTCCTTTATGGTGCGGTTCAATTCTTTCTCTTCCATACCATTTGCATCAATTACATATTCTTCCATAGAAAAAACCCCTTATCATATGGTGTAAGCTCTTGTTTCCCCTGGAGCTATCTGTTCAATTTCATCTGAATCTGTGACATCGTGTAATGCCATCTCTTCTGAAGCCACTGCAAAGATCTCATCGGTTTCCACCATCACACCAGGTCTAAGGCCGAGCTTGTCCTTTGCAATGCCTATGCCGTTAGGTGTTCCAACCAATATGGAAAATGGACCATCCAAATCAATTACCGCTTGATCTAAAGCCTCTTCCAATTTATAGCCTTGGTTAAGTTTATCTGCCATATAATGAACAATGCACTCAGTGTCATTAAATGATTCGAAAGTGTGTCCTTTCCTTTCCAATGGGTCTCTAATTTTCCAGTAATTGGTGATCTGCCCATTATGAACCACAGTTATGTCAGGTATGATGTAGCTTTGATATGGGTGTGCATGATAGCGGTCCACACCACTTTCTGTTGCAAAACGAGTATGGCCTATTCCATGTGTTCCCATTCTGCTGGCAACATCAAAACGTTCTGCAATGTCCTTAACTTTTCCTGTATCCTTAATCATTTCAAATGAATGTGAACCGTTGATAACCCTTACATTTTCCAAGTCATCTATCTCGTTTATGCATGGTTTTAAAAGGGAAAATTCATCCAATGCTATTTTACATTTATATACATCTGAGTCTCCTACAGACTCGATCAATTGCTCTTCAAATATTGGACTAATTTGATTTAATAATGATTTTAAATTGTCTAATGCTCCTCTTCTTCTTTTTACTTCAATGTTTAATTGATAATAATTTTCAGGAAAATCCAAACTGCCGTAGATTGCATAACCTGCAGAATCTGGACCCCTATGCTGTAATGATTCAAGCATTGATGTCAATGCTTCTCCTACAGGGTGAGTTTTTTTATCTTTGTATATTACACCTGCTATTCCGCACATTTTTATACCTCCAATAAAATAATCGGTGAATACACGTACATATGCCTAATATATACTAATCATCTGAATATGTTATCTAAATGTTTAAATCAGAATGTTTTAATCTGAATATGTTAAAAAAAGTAATTCTAAAATTACATATGCCTTAAAAAAATAATTCTAAAATTACAATATGCCTTTAAATAATTATTCTAAAGTGTATCCTTCCTTTAAATAATTATCATAAAATTACAATATGCCCTAAAAAAATAATCTGAATTTCAAAAACCATTTAACTTTAATTGATAGGTAGTCAAACTAAAGAAAATCTTTATCTAAAGAAAAATCTTTATCTAAAGAAAAATCTTTATCTAAAGAAAAATCTTTAGATTGACCACCAATATTCAAAAAAGGAATAGTCTAAACGTCTAAGTATTGATCTCTTTCATAATCGAATACTTGTATCCTATAAGCATCCCATTCAGCTCTTTTGATGGTGTAGAATTGATCAAACACTTTTTCTCCAAGAGCATTTTTAACTACATCATCCTGTTCCAATGCATGGTATGCTTCCCATAAGCTTGTTGGCAAGTTACTGATGCCTCTTTGGACAATCTCATCTTCAGTTAATGCAAACAAGTTTTCTTCAGTTGGTTCACCCGGATCCATCTTATTATCCAAACCATCTAAACCTGCTTCAAGCAATACTGCAAATGCCAAGTATGGGTTACATGAAGGGTCAGGTGATCTGCATTCGATTCTTGTACCTAATCCACGGGATGCAGGAATTCTGAGTAAAGTTGATCTGTTCTTAAATCCGTAAGCTATGTAACATGGTGCTTCATAACCTGGAACTAAACGTTTATAAGAGTTAACTGTTGGGGATAATATTGCTGATAATGCTTGTGCATGTTTCAATAATCCTCCAATGAAGTATAATGCTTCCTGTGATATTTGATTTTCAGTGTTTGGATCATAGAAAATGTTTTTGCCGTCTTTGAATAGACTTTGGTTACAATGCATTCCACTACCGTTGATTCCCAAGAATGGTTTTGGCATGAATGTTGCTTTAAATCCTAAGTTATGAACAACTGCTTTGACAGCTTCCTTAAATGTTATAACAGCATCAGCAGTTTTTAATGCATCTGCATATTTGAAGTCCACTTCATGTTGTCCTGCTGCCACTTCGTGGTGGCTTACTTCAACATCAAACCCTAATTGCTCTAAACCAAATACGATTTCTCTTCTAATGTCAGTACCTTGGTCCAATGGTTCTACATCAAAATATTCCGCTTCATCTGCAGGGATGTAATTTCCATTTTCATCCTCTTTGATAATGAAGAACTCTGGTTCAGGACCCATATTGAATTGATATCCTCTTTTTTCAGCTTTTTCCAAAGCTTTTTTAAGCACCCCTCTTGGATCTCCATCATATGGTTTTCCTTCTGTAGTGAAAATATCACATATGAATCTGCTGGTTCCTTTTGATTCAGGTCTCCATGGAATTGTTGAGAAGGTGTTGATATCTGGTTTTGCAAGTAAGTCACTGTCATTGATTGAAGCTAATCCTGCTACTGATGAACCATCGAATAATAATCCATCATTAACTATATCTTCAATGTCATCAGCTTTCTTAAGAGGAACTGCCATGCTTTTTGGCAATCCGTGTATGTCTGATAGTTGCAATTTTAAAAATTTGATATCATTTTCTTCAACAGTTTTAATTATCTGGTCTAATTTTTCGTCTTTAACTGACATCTTTTCACTTCCTTTTTTGAGATATCATCCATTCTGATAATGGAATTGGGAACCCCTTTCAACTTAAGAATTTTATGAATTCATAGTCGGAAGGAAACTTCCTTCCTACTATAATTTATCACTATTAATATATAAACATTTTGAATAAAAATTGAACAATAAAAAGAGAATAATACTTATATTTTTACGATATTCAAGTAATTATTGCTTAATATTTATAAAAATAGCTAAATATTTAAAATTAAATTAATTAAATAGAATTAAGTGAGTTAAAAATAAAAAGAAGTAAAATTCACTAAAATATATTGATTAAAGAAAAATTTAAAATAATAGGGTATTTTTTAAAAAAAAATAGGGTAGTCGGAAAATAAAAAAAATAAATTTTAAAAAAAAATCGAGTAGTCGGAAAATAAAAAAAATAGAATAAAAAAATAATTAAGAAAAAATAAAAATCAAAGATTGAAAAATGAAACTATTTATCTGCAAGAGTCCAATAACATCTTTTTGGAGAGACAATGGTTTCATCTTTTTTTAATTCTTTCATGATTTTATCAACTTCTTTCTTTTCAACACCAGAAAGTTCACTTACTTTTTTAGCGTTTAAAGGTTCTTCTGAATTTTTAAATGCTTCAATAACTTTATCTTTATCAGACATTTTATCACCATTTAATTTTTGAATAATTTAATTTATTATTAAAAAAATTATAAATAAATCTAATTCTAAAATAGCTAATTTTTACCATCCTTTTGGATAAATTCCAGTATCCATAAAGACCTTATTTGTATCAACAACAAGTCCAGAATCTGCATTCATTATTTCTTGAGAGGAGAATAATGAAGTTCCTGCAGCCACTAATTCTCCTTTTAAAGATTTTATGGCAACAAGATTTCCCTTTTGAATGTCCTTGGATAATTTAGCTATTCCTCCTGCACCAAGCTTTGCACCTTGGCAAATGGCCTCAACAGCAGAATCCTTGATGAATATCTGCGGAAGGTGAGAGCTTGCAACTTCCATTGGTTGAATGGCTTTCCTTATGTATGATTCATCACCATCTTCAATGTAGAAATGATAAGCATCTGTAAGGTCGTGAAGGTTTACAAGGTCATTGTTTCGCTCATCAAATGGGCCAACTCTTGTTCTTCTAAGCTCAGCCATATGCGCTCCACAGCCTAATGCTTCACCAATATCATGACAATAGGTTCTGACATATGTTCCTGCCTCACAACCTATTCTAAATAGGACATCCTTGCCTTCAATTTCATAGATGGTAGAGTAATAAATATTTCTTACCCTTAATTCACGTTTGACGGCTGATTTAACCGGTGGTGTTTGGTATATCTTGCCGGTAAATTCATCGAATATCTCTTTTATTTGATCCTCTGGAATTTCTTTGTGCAGAGTCATGAGACATACATATTCCTTACCTGCTGGAAGGAGAAGTTGACTGACTCTTGTTGCATTGTCAATGCCAATAGGCAATACTCCAGTTACTTTAGGGTCAAGTGTTCCTCCATGACCTGTTTTCTTGCATCCAAGTATTCTCTTTACCCAAGAGTCCACTTCATGAGATGTTGGCCCTGAAGGTTTATCCAAATTGATTATACCTTTAGCTATGTGTTCATCTATAGGCCTTTCATATGGATTGCACCCATATTCAGGGTTGGTTTCAACGTTTGATTTAATTAAGTAATCTTCCATAATCATTTCTCCAATAGCTAAAAGTTAAAAATAGAATTTTAATATTTCATTTTCATAAATAAAATTAATTTATAATATAATTAAGATTTTTATTATAAATAAATTTAATTAATGATTAAAAATTCCATTAAAATAAAATTGAAAGCATGATTGAAAACTTAATTGAAAACTTAATTGAAAATTAAATTGAAATTTTAAAAAATCATTCTATAAAAAACTATAATAATAAACGATTATAAATAATAAGAATAGTTAAAGAAATGGATAAAACTGGAGAAATATTATGGCAGATGAAAAATCCCAAATTGAAAACAAATCAAATCGTATGAGTAAAACTGAATATTATCTTGCAATTGCACTTGCTGTATCAAAAAGAAGCACTTGTTTAAAAAGACGCTATGGTGCTGTAATAGTGAATAACGATGAAATAATCAGTACAGGTTACAATGGAAATCCAAGAGGAGAGGAAAACTGTTGTGACAGAGGAACTTGCCAAAGAATGAATCTTCCATCCAATTCTGGAAACTACAATGACTGCTTTTCAGTACATGCAGAACAGAATGCCATGATCTCTGCAAGAAGGAAAGACATGCTTGGAGCAAGCATTTATCTTGCTGGTGAAATGTCTGTTGATGGTGATTGGGTAGAAATAGAAGATGCAGAACCTTGCCCAATATGCTTTAGAATGATAAAGAACTCAGGAATTGATAAGATAGTAAGTAAAAAAGGAATTTTGAAGCTTCGCTATCCACTTCAATAAATGAATTTTTAATCCTATTGCCTATTTTTTATTTTTATAAGATAGTTTATTTTACTTTTTTATTTTTTTATTTTTCAAAAAAGAGTTCATTATAGCTATTTTTACAAATTTTTATATAAATTTGAATGTTAAATTTCAGGATAGTAATCTATATCATAGCCTAATTTTTTCATAATCATTAACTCATCTCTTGCATCTACAATTGCATTATGTGTTTCAGAATAATCTTTTTTCCCAATATTCTAAGCATTTGCTCAACACCATACCCTCTTCTTAATCTACCAGTTCCACAACAAGGCATGTGATTTGGAATATGTGGATTATGCTGTTTATAAGCAGCAACTTTCATTATGTCTCTCCAAGAAAATCCATCATGAAGTTCAGGCAAATGACGTTTATCAAAAGATGCATTGTAGGCAAGCAAATCCTTAACACCATTTGAATTAAGCAAATCCTTTAAGTCATCAATAGCATCGGGCCTATGTTTTATAAGGATTTCATGTTTTGTCAATCTCATTGAATTTGAATACATTCCACCTATCTTTTCAGCTCGAGGCAAGATATAATAGCGAGAATCAATTCTTTCAAAATTCTTGGATTTTGCAATTAAAACACCTATGGACATCACTTCATCTTTCCAATTTGTTTCCGTGTCTATAACTGCAAACCTTCTTGACATAATACTCCTCAAAATAAGTTTAATATATTTTAAAAAATTAGACAATTAGATTAAAATTTTTACGAATATTTATAATATTATTTTAATTTTAATAATTTATAAAAATAACTAAAAAACTAAAAAAATAGCTAATAACAATAATAAAAATAGTAAAATAAATAAAAAAAGAATTTAAAAAAGAAAAAATTTAGAACTCATCACAAAAAACTTCGAAAAAGATTTTGAACCAACTTTTTTTAAAAGTTTGGATGATGAATTCCTATCTAATACACAAAAATGTGCTTTAATTAATATATAAAAAGTTAAAAAAGTAAATGTAAACTAACTGAATTTAGAATTGATGGAATAACAAACTTATTCCATGATAGGTTCTAAATGGTTGATGTTACAACGTCTGTTTTTAACTTCGTCTCCTTTAACTTCTACGAAGTTTTCATCAATGATTGCAACAATTTCACATTCTTTACCTGCTTCTCTTCCAGCAGTTTTAATACATTTTCTACCAACTTCTATAGCTGCCATTATATCACCTTTAATGTTGTTAAAATAATTTCCGCAATACTGTCAGGATCAAAGCTGTCAGTATTTATAATTAAATCATAAATATCCATATTTCTAATATCTATATTATGAATATCCATATATCTTAAAGCTTCACTTTCTTCACGGGAAAGAATTTCCTCTTTTGCAAGCTCAATTGATTTGTCTTCTCTTTCACATACCCTTTTAGCTCTAACTTCTAAAGGTGCAGTGAAGCAAACTTTTAAATCCGCATCAATGAAGTATGCAGAAAGTCTTCCTTCAACAATAAGATCTTGAGCTTCCTCTGCAAGTTTAGCTTGTCTATTATCAATCTCTTTATCGATGTCAGTATTATTTTCAGCAAATTTGCCGAATTCAACAGGAGTCATTCCTCTCTCTGCAGCCATTTCTCTGAATATTGCACCAGCAGAAACGAATGGAATCTCTAATCTTTCAGATAATACCTTTGCAGCAGTTGTAGTTCCACTACCTGCTGTCCCACCGATTGTTATTATCATTATTTTCTTGCCTCATCTTTGAAATGTTTACGAGCACATTTTGGACATAAGTATCCACCAAATGGACGGTTAGGTCTTTTTTGAGATTTTGCTAATTTGCCAATCTCATAAGGACGTCCTCTTGGAACACCATGTAATACAGCACCACATTCAGCACATACATGCTTAGATGGTTTTTTCTTTTTATATCTTAAAACATTAACTCCACCAGGAGTTTTTGTGTTTACTCTTTTATATGATCTTGATCTAAATCTATTTGCAGGCATGTTCTCACCTAATTTGTTTTTTTTAAAAATATCTACAAATATTACTTTTTAATAAGCCAAATAATATCAAATTGTCTTAATCTGTAGATTTGAAGTAAAATACATAATAATATTAAAATATCTTAATATCTTAAAATCTAAAATTTTGAATAAAAGATATTTTGAAAATATCATGAAAAAAGTATCATAAAATTAGAATGAATTTAAAAAATAATTAAAATTCATTTAGTTAAATGATTAACACTATTTAATATGATATTTAACTAATATATACTTTACTGTTTTCTATACTTTTTCTTTAGAATTAAACTTCTCAAAAGATCAATCTTTCAAAGCTTAATCCCAAGTAAGAAAAATTACAGAAATTAAATTTTAAAATCCTGGCAATTTCCAACAACCCAAATTAAGTAGGCTATCCCACTTAACATGCCAATCATTAAAAATTCACCAAAATTCAGTATTACATATATCGTACTTTTTGGGATTATGATTTTAATTCAAATTTTATTAAAATTTTAATTTTTTAATTGAAACTAGAAAATAATTTTAGATAAAATATCTAAAAATAACTTAGATTGATGAATATTCAGAAAGTTATATATCATCAACAAATCATTAAATAAATAGTAGCAACTAAGTATAATTAAATTAATTTTACGATTAATTAAATTGAATAGTTATAGAAAACTTTCAATTTAATAGAATTTTATTCTTATTAAATAATAAGAAAAAGATTTGCTAAATTTTCACTCCAAAAAATGAAATTTTAATGAATTTTTCATGCAGAGAAATTTCAAAATCAAATTTCATAAATTTTTCAAAATTTAGAAACCGTTTTTGAATCCCATAAATTTCCTAATGATTTGTGACATTCCAAATGTACAAATGAAGTACCACCATAACCAACCGATTCCATATGGAACTGTAGTTATGTTAC
>Ga0256407_10003753_pt1 | contig 26479 bp, 28 predicted proteins | sample RumenRJG_04DNA_FD_193489 | JGI IMG/M metagenome (GOLD analysis project Ga0256407, IMG submission 193489) | Bovine rumen microbial communities from Lethbridge, Alberta, Canada - RJG_04 | ecosystem: Host-associated > Mammals > Digestive system > Stomach > Rumen | place: Canada: Alberta... | reverse complement strand
ACCTGTACCTCATTTTCACCGTGCGTGGGATCTGTAGACTGTTTGATGGCTCTGTACTCCTTGGGGCCGATAGCAACCATCTTGTGATTGGCTTCCAGCAGCATCCCATATTCCGACAGTGCGTTTTGTCCGCAAATAAGTCCTTGCGGTTCATTGTCAGTGTAGACAGTTTTAAGCACCGGGCTTCTCATAAGTTCACAGGCTGTCATCCATAATGCTTTTCCAGAATGTACAAACCTTAAGTGCTTTGCTTTATTTCCGACAAATTCTACTAATCCACTGGACGTGAGCCATTTGATTGCGCGAGTGACGTTTGCTGTAGAGGCTCCGATAAGCCCGGCTATCTCTTTCCCGGTTTTCTCATGCAGTAGAGCAACTTCCAAGTGGTATAGAATAATCAGTTGCGCTGTCGCAGGAATGGTCTCCGTTTCGGTTGTTTCCTTTTGTGTCTTTCCTAAATCGATCAGCAAGGATGGGAGGAACAATTGTTTACCCGGAACGATAAAATTCACACGGTGCTTAGTCAACCTATGTGCATTGTAGGATACCAGGCTCTCCATGACGAATACAGGTAGAAAGCCTGTCATCTGCTCTAATGCCAGGGCTCTTTGGGAATACTGCAAGGGGGTGCATTCTGCATCCTTGTCCACAAAAGCAAAACAAATATTCCGGCCAAATAAAGCGCCTGTACGCAGTTCATAGGCTCCTGTAATATATAGGGGTAGTTTGCTCTTTACTTCTTTCTTAAGTGGTATAAGCGTCACTTTTTCTCCTGTAAGGAGCTCAATGTAATAGGCAGTATTAGCAATAATTTCTCTCATTATGCACGATTTCATTATATGTGAAACTGTGCAAATATAACGAATTTATTTTGATCCCCAAACAATTATATTTTGATGACCTTCACAAAGCTCTCCGGCAGACACACATTCTCCAGAGCAACCGCCTCGCTGAACAGCGGGGCGATTTCTTTGTCCCGGAAGCCGGCAATGCCACAGCCGATGCGCGTCACATAGAAGAATAGTTCCGGATGCTCCTTGGCATATGAGATGAAAGAAGAAACATACGGCTCGATGGTCTCCACGCCGCCCTGCATAGTGGGGATGGCGTAGCTCTGGCCACGAAGACCAACGCCACAACCCATTACGGCTCCGAACTTTTTCCAAGCAGCAAACGCCGCACCGCCTCCATGCATTCCTTCCAGGTTGCTGCCGAAAACAAACACCTCATCGGCCTTCAGTTCCGATATCATGTCCGGCGTAAAGTCCGGACGCTCTATTCCGTTGTACGTTCTCATATTGTACACGAAGGTACGAAGAATTCCCGGAAAAGCCGCGGAAAATCTACGGTTCTGTGACCACGTTCTCATGGCTATTATTGCAAAAAGCGAAGGCACCTTTCACCAGGAGCACCAGGGCTCCCACATACAAAGCAACGGAAATTACAATCTCAAACATAGCTCAAATCATTTGTTGCTGCAAAGCTAATACTTGCTTGTGCCAAGACATTGCACAAGCTGAAATAACCGAGAAAAAGTCGTAAATTCGCATCCTGAGATGAAAAAGAAAAGAACCAACCCCTACAAGGAAGCCAATGAAGCCTTCCTGGCCGAGAAAGCCAAGGAGGAGGGGATTGTCGCGCTCGATAACGGCGTCCTGTATAAAGTCCTGGAAGAAGGCCACGGCACCAAGAAGCCCACGCCCCGCAGCATCGTCTACGTGCATTACACGGGCCGTCTGATTGACGGAACTGTCTTCGACACCACCGAAGGGGACCAGCTTCCGGCGCTGTTCATGGTAGGTGACCTCATCATGGGCTGGCAGATCGCCCTTACACGCATGCACGAGGGCGATAAATGGGAAGTGTACATCCCCGCCAAGTGGGGCTATGGTTCCATGAATATGGACGATATCCCGGCCCATTCCACGCTCATTTTCGAACTCCAATTAGTCAAGATAGAACGCTAAGCAGTGTTTTCAATGGATAATTACGAGAAGATAAATCTGGAAGATTATATCCAGACCGGAGAAGGCGGTACAGCCCTCACCTACAACCATAAGGACGGAAAAACCCTGGCCAAGCTCTTTATGCCCGGCATGGGCGCAGAGCAAGCCGACCGGGAATTCAAGGTGAACCAGCTGGTCTATGAGATGGGCCTTCCAACGCCCAAACCTATCCGCCTCATCACGGACGGAACCCGCTATGGCGCCGAATACGAACTGATTGAAAACAAGCGTTCTTTCACCCGTATCATCTCTCAGGAGCCGGAGCAACTGGAGCCCCTGTCGGTCCTCTTCGCCAAGCTGGCGAAGGAACTGCATGCAAAGGAGGCCGATACAAGCAGGCTCCCGTCTATGAAAGAACTGGTACGGGAACAAATCGCGCGTTGGCAGGGTTTGCCGGAAGACCTGCGGGGAATGGCCTTGCAGGCGCTGGATGCCCTTCCTGACGCCACTACCTGTCTGCACGGAGACCTTCATATCGGCAACATCATTACTGACGGACAGCGCAACCTCTGGATTGACGTGGGGGATTTCTCTTACGGTTGCCCCGAATGGGATCTGTGCATGATTTTCCATGTCGGCCAGCACTTGAGTGAGCAGCGGGCCGACAACGTTTTCCACCTGAAGCCCGAGATGCTCAAAAAGCACTGGGAGATCTTTGCCAGGGAATATTACGGCACCACAGATCCGGCAGTACTGGAAAACAAGCAGAAGGAACTGTACCTCTACATTGCTCTGAAACAGCTTTATATAATTGGGAAAATCCATAATGGAGTAGGAGCACCCCCTGATGCCATTGTTGCAATGACAAGACGATTGCTTGGTTAATTACGATGCCTTCTTTCACGAACACACCGCCTTCCTGAACGACTTGAGGAAGGCGGTGAGCGAAATGGAGAATGGAATAGGGAAGGCTGACTAATCCTCCTTGTAGTATTCCTCGGAGAGTCTCTTCCGGTAGGCCAGTCTTTCCGATGCCGAGGCACACGGCATGGCCGCATCAAACTCGAACATCATCTTGGAATGCCTTGCACGAGCACGTCTTTCCTTCTCGAACACAGCCTGCGTCTCGGCCTCCGTCTTTTCGAACTTTACCACATTGGTGATGGAAAGGCTCACGGTCACCCCGTCCACGTCGTGGTCCGTCCCCATATAGGCAAAGCTCCATCCCTCATCCTTCAGGTGCTGGATCAGCGCCTTGACGGCCTTCAGGGAGTATTCCGTAGAACTGTTCTCGTATCCGTCGGTGATGATAGTCACAATCACAGACACGTTCGGGTCTCCGTGGAGCTCCTTCTCCAAGCGCGTGAGCGTCTGGCCGATGGCATCGTACAGGGGAGTGGATGCCCCGGGGACATAGGTCTCCGAAGTAAGGATGGCCGCCTTGGCCGGGTCCTCGTTCCAATATACATTATCGATGGAGGTGCTGTCGAAAAGCACCAGCGTCATGAAGTGCTCCTGCGTCTCGGCATAGGTCTTGGCATCGGCCTTGATACCGCCCAGCACCTCGTTGTAGCCCTGGATGGCCGATTTCTGGATGTCCCACATGGAACCGCTGCGGTCCATGATGATTACGTTGTAAACTTTGGTTTTGCTGATTGTGTTTTCCATGGCTCTGTGGTTTTAAATTATTAAATGCGTCATTTCGACACAAAGATAGAAACAATATTCGAACCAGACAAATAATTCGCGTAATTTTGACGCAATTTTTTGATTTTTGAAACAAAACGGCTAAATTTGCTCCTGCTATGGCTAAGAATTACACATTCGTCAGGGGTGCGGCGTTCCCTTATCAGTACAAGTATGAGCATCCTGCGGTCACCACGGACTGCGTCATCTTCACCTACGAGGACTGGAAGCTGAAAGTCCTGCTGGTCAAACGCGGGGGAGAGCCGTACAAGGGGGAGTGGGCCCTTCCGGGCGGATTCCTGCGGGGCGATGAGACGGCCAGGGAGGGAGCCCTGCGTGAACTGAGGGAGGAGACCGCGCTGGAGGCGTCGGCCATCGGCGAGCTGGGCGTATTCTCCAAGCCGGACCGAGACCCGCGCGAACGCGTGATTACCATAGCCTTCTACGCGCTGGTGAAGCCCTCCAAGGTCCAGGGCGGTGACGATGCCGATGAAGCCGCCTGGTTTCCCATCGATGATCTCCCGCAGCTCGCCTTCGACCATGCCGATATCATTCATTCTGCCCTCGAACGCCTCAAGAGGGACATTCACTTTGAACCCATCGGCTTTGACCTCCTGGACGAAGAATTCACCATTCCGGACCTGCAGCGGCTTTATGAAATTATCCTCGGCGTCAAGTTTGACCGCCGTAATTTCCAGCGGAAAATCCTATCCTCCGGCATCCTGGAAGAGGCCGAGGAACCGGTAGAGTTCAGCCGCGCTGAGCCTGATCCGCCTGCGATGGCCATGAAGTATGCCGCTCCGCGTATAATGGCCGATATGGAGTACTGCTGCGCTGAGCCTGAGATGCCCATGTCCACCTCCGAGGTTAAGCCCAAGCGCCGTCCGGGGCGCATCGCTTCGCTTTTCCGCCTGAACAAGGCCAAATACGTGGAGATGAAAGAAGAAGGAAATAAACTGGAATTCTGACTATGAAACGCGATTACTTTGAAGGGGCCGATGTGGCCGTCACCATCTGTGCCAAGGATGGCACCATCCTGGACATGAACGCAAAGTCCAAGAAGACATTCCTCAAGCCCGGGATGCCCGAGATCATCGGCCAGAACGTGCTGGATTGTCACCCGGAACCGGCAAGGAGCCTCCTGGCCGACATGCTGGAGAACCCGCGCACGAATGTCTACACCGTCGAGAAAGAAGGCGTCAAGAAGCTGATCTTCCAAACGCCCTGGTACGATGGCGATGAGTACGCCGGTTTCATGGAGCTGTCAATGGTGCTGCCGGAGGTGGTGCCGAACAGGATCAGGAAGCCCAAGGTCTGATTGGACAACAAGATTGAACTATGAAAAGATTGCTCCTGACAATTCTCCCCGTCTTTATCTTGTGCTTTTTAGCCGTTGGCTGCGGATCACAAAAAAGAGCGTCCAGCACGCCAACGCTCGATAAGATCCAAAAACGGGGGACCCTTCTTGTCGGTACGACGGGGGATTATCGGCCATTAAGTTACAAGGAACCGGGGACCGGAGAGTACTGGGGATTCGGGATTGATGTGGCAGGGGAGATTGCAGGAAGCCTGGGCGTAAGCATCAGTTATGTCCCCACCTCATGGCCAACCTTGTCAGCAGATGTCCAGAAAGCGGAACTGTTTGACTTCGCCATCGGCGGAATCACGATCACGGATGTTCGGCAGGAGACCATGGACATGTCCGAAGGTTACCTTTGCAACGGCAAGACCATCCTCTGCCGGAGGGAAGATGCGTCAAAATACAAGACGCTCAAAGACCTCAATAAACCGGATGTCCGGGTGATGGTCAATCCGGGAGGCCTCAACGAGACGTTCGCCCGGGAGAATCTTCCCCTGTGTACTCTTATTGTTTATGGGAAGAATGAGGATATCCCAGACCAAATAGCAGAGGGGGAGGCCGATGTGATGATTACAGAAATCACGGAGGCTCCTTGGTACGTCAATAACGATACCAGGCTCTCGGCCCCGCTTCTGGACCAGCCTTTCAGCAGAGGGCAGATAGGCGTCCTGATGCAGAAAGGGCAGGATGATCTTCTTAAGAAGGTTAACGAGATAATCCGGGAAATGAAATCAAATGGAAAGCTCAAGGGCCTTCATGACAAATATGGCCTGATTTACGGATATTGATTGGATTCCATGCAACATAGAACGGTTACTCTTAACTATCTCGGGATAATCCGTATCTTTGCAACGCCATGAAGATCGACTGCCGCTGCCAGGAGGTCACTTTCTAATAGTCCACCACTCTGCAGCCGTCGTACCCGTGGCATTTAAATAGCTGAATACTAAAAGATTAGAGTAACTGACGGGTTTGATTCGAGCACCCGTCAGTTACTCTAACATGCTGATCGTCAGGTGTGTAAGCGCCACGGCTACCGATGTCCGTACATCAAAACTGCACTGGGTTGACGCTTTTTTGTACGTACATCGGCAGGGGAGTTGCGAAAGTGCACACTGGCACCGCGATGGCGCAGGTTCAGGGATAGGCGGCGCAAGTTCAGCCATAAATGGCGCGGGTTCCATTTTAGGGCCGGAACCTGTGCCACCAGAGCAACGTAGAAGGCCGATTCGCGGTGCAGGTTCCGCTCCTGTTTTGGAACCTGCACCGCCTACCCCTGGAACCTGCGCCGTCTGCGCCTATGAACGTGGATTTACGATATAATTGACATTTTTGGTTGGTGATTGTGACATTTGTGGTTGGTAACGTCCGCCGCGAGGAGGCCATTTTACGGAGCCCACCGCAGCGGCGAGCCGTAGCCGCCGAGCCGCGTAATGCGAGGTGGCGTCACCTTTGCCACTTGGTACAAATGGAAGTGGAGAATAAACCAGAACTCAAAAGCTTGATTGGACCATGCCACCTGAAAACCTTCGGCTTTTGCCTCCTGTATGGCCAAATTGAAATCTTCATCTGGAAAATCATCTTTGTCAAAGACCACCCAGTACTGGTCATAGGTTTTCCCTTTCCGTTGCTCTTCCTGCCGGATGCCCACAGCTTCCTTCACCAGTACGCGTGTTCCAAGTCCTTTGCCGACAGCTTTTACCGTAGCTGATGTCAGGCGGAAGGAATTGAAATAGTCCGGTTCCGTGTTCTGTCCCTCACACACAATCAGGAACGATTTCTTGACAGGCCGGACGCCGACCTTTCTTCGGATATCCCGTTCTTTGCGGGGCGAATTACACTTTGCCGCCATGCTACTGCTCCTCCTTCACAAACAGATTGGACATATTGCCAAGGATTGGCGTGGCGCCATACTTGCCAGCCAGGTATCCTTTCTCAAAAGAAGCTCCGCTGCGGACTTTGTATTCGGCCAGGGAGAAGAGTTTCGATGCGCCCAGGCGGTCTTTCTCCGTGAACCACACCTGGTCTCTGCGGAAGGCGCCGGAAGAAAGCAGATTGCTGTCGTGTGCAGTAAATATCAACTGTGCTCCTCTGGGGTTGGTATCCTTGGAATTGAACAGGGTAATAACACGTTCCGTAAGCAGCGGATGCATCTTGGAGTCAAACTCATCGACAATCAGACGCTTTCCATGATCCAGCGCATCTATAATTGGGTATGCCAGTGAGAAATACTTGATGGTACCTTCGGATTCATTGTCCAGGAAAGGGAAGCTCACAGATTGGGTGACACGGCCATCTGCATCGTATTGATTGTGCCGGCTTGTCACTCTGTCGCCGGATTTCTCGATATCCTCAATGCCCAGGTCAGCATACTGCGAAAAGGCAACAATCCTTTTACGCATGGTTTCGTCGTCAAAATGCCGAAGGGCGTCCTTCCAGTTAAGGTCTTCTTCCGAGCAGGACATGACCGTCGTGTCCGTCAGCCAGCCGATAATCTCCACGGCGGTTGTGTCATTGAACTGGGCGGCTGCCGACAGCAACAAGGCGTTGGGACGGACCATTTTCCGGTTCACGATGTCCTGCAACAACGGCATGCTGGGATGTACCTTGAAAGTATCTTCTTCGCGCAGGAAAAGCTCCACCTCTTTTGCGCGTTTGCGGCAAGCTTTCCGATACAGCCATTCGTCCAATACTTTCTCCCGTGTCACGTTAAAGCCGTAGCGAAACTGATTATCACCACTGATGAAAATGAGCTCAAAGCTTGTAGGCTCAGAAGCTGTTTGGACATCCAGCCGGAAATTGTCAATCCCGATTTCCTCGCCCGCCTGGACGTCCTTGAAGGAGTTTACGATAAAGCGTTTGAAAAAATCGAATGCTTTTATGACATTGGACTTGCCGGAGGCATTGGGGCCGAGAATCAGTGCGCTCTTGAGAAGGGAGATTCCTGTGTCCGAAATGGGCACTAGTACATTCTCTGTTAGTGCCGCGTCTTCCCGCAGCGGAGTAGCCACCATGGAAAGTGTACTCTGCTCTTTGAACGAAAGGAAATTCTCTACTGAAAACTGGACAATCATAAAATAAACTCCTAAATTTGTCAAATTTTTGCAAATCTAAGAGTTTTCTTTGGAAAATCCAAGAGATTCGGTTACAGAATTTTCATCGCAATGGCCGCACAAGCCTCGGCATCAGCCAATGCATGATGGTGCTGTGTTAAATCGAAGCCACAAGCAGCTGCAACAGTCTGGAGCTGATGATTTGGAAGATCTTTTCCAAAGTGTTGACGAGACGCCCGTAGCGTATCATGGAATTCATAATCCGGATAGTCCATCTGATACACCTTGTGTACAGCTTTGAGGCAGCCTTCGTCAAATCTGGCATTATGAGCCACTAATGGTAAACCAGCAATGAGAGGTTGTATCTTGCCCCAAACCTCAGGGAAAACCGGCGCTTCTTCTGTGTCCTCTTCACAAAGTCCGTGCACCTGCATGCAGAACCACTGGTAATACTCCGGTTCAGGATGAATGAGCGAATAGAACGAATCTACCACCTGACCATCCCGTACAATCACGACACCTACGGAACAAACGCTTGACGGGTACTCATTCGCCGTCTCAAAGTCTATGGCAGCGAAGTCTTTCATTGGTACTTCCACTCGTCTTCTTCGCGGATAAACGGCACATCATCTTCGCCAGCCACTGGAATGCAATAGCAAGAAGCCATTGCCGCAATCTCGTCCTTTAGTTCTTCCCGGAACCATTCTGGCTGCAATACCTCTACAGAGGCTCCTCGACTCAGCAACTCCTGCTTGAAATCAAAGGTCGGGACGAGATGATACTGAAAGATAGTGTAATCCTCATCGGCCGAAATCTTCTTCTGAGACAGATGGAGGGGGAGTGTTTCCACATATTTTGCCTGGTAGGCTTCCACGCGAATCTCCACCGTTACCGGCTTCAGGTCTTTCTCGGCGATGATTCCGAAGTAATTGGAGAAGAACTCCTCCGCGTTGAAGTTTGCCGGCCGGCGTAGCGCCTTGTCCAGCTGCACCACCTTGATCATGCGTTCGTCCAACGCATAGGTGCGCAGTTCCTTCTTGCCTTCGGTCTTAGCCAGCATATACCAACGCTGCTTGAACAGTTTCAGGCAGTAAGGATGGCAAGTGTAAACCTGCGGCTCCTCGCGCCAGAAACTCTGGTACGTGAGCTCAATGGCTTTCCCGTCCCTCATAGCATTCACTATGGCTGACAGCCATTTCTGGCTGGAAGGAATCCGTTCGAAGAGGATCCTGTCACGCATATCGGAACTTTCATTGAGGAGGTTGTTCAATGACAGCGACTCCAGCAACCACTGACGAATCCCGTCGCCCTCCAAGTCCTCGCTGTTAGCGATGTAGTACCCTAGCGACCGGTCGCACTTAATCTCGATGCCGAAAGTGTCCAGAATGGCTTCCCTGTGGTTATGGAAGGTCCTCTCCGGAAGATAATTCTCACCGAGTTTATTCACTGGACTATGTGCCCAGAGATAGCTGATTTCTTTGAAGGAGATGTGCCCGTGCCGATTGATGGTGTCAATGAGCCAGACGTACCTGTCGAAGTAGTTTTTTGCCATATTTTTACTTGGTCATATTGTCATTCTCATCTTCGAATTCCTCGGCCTCTTCTATTTTGGATGTGAACACGATTGTAACCTTTGGGAGATCGTAATTTATGTATTCAAGGAGATTCTCCATGAATTCAGCCCTAACGTTCTCCATAAACAGCATAGGGTCCATTATGACCACATTGCCGCGCTTTACGTCCACCTTGGTAGTGGACGATGATGTGATTTCACCATCCTCACAAATAACGCTTTTTAGTACACCATCATCAGCGGACATAAGTGTGAATCTCTTGCACAGGGCGTTGATTACAGCATAGGGGCGTGGGTTCCACTGGCGGTTTGCCAGACGGCGGATGTGGGCAGCTTCATCATTCATCATTCCAATGCTTTCGTGCAGAAGACTTTCCAGCTTTCCTTCAAAGGGTTCAGCGTTATCTGAGACGAGGATGCTCCTGCCGTCATACGTAACATAAACCTCAGTCGCTCCGCGAAGGACGGACTGGTTGATGGCTTCAGTAAGGAGGACGTAAGGAAGGTCATCAGCTTCCTTAACATTGAGGTTTTCTCTCCAGGAGTTGCGGACGTATTCTATGTATCCCATTGGTTATAGCTTTTTGTTCACTGCAAATATAGTAATAATTTATGCCAAAAAGTGGCAGTTTGATTAAAAACCGATTCTGCGGCGTGTAGATTCATTGCCGATGTTCTCCTCCGTGCAGAACTCCCGCACCTGCGCAAAGCCAGACTCGCAGAGGCCGATGATGGACTGAACTTCGCGCTTACGGGCGATGTTCTCGATTTGACCTCCGGAGAAGTCAAAATCATTGGCTAGTTGCACCGCCTCCGCCTCCGAAAGCGAAGGAATCATGGAGCGCCAGATGGCTACGCGCGCCTCCAGAGAAGGCTTGTCAAAGCGGATCTTGTAAAGGAAGCGGCGCTCAAAGGCCTTGTCAAGGTTGGTGGTCAGGTTGGTGGTAGCAATCAGAATACCGTCCAAGTCTTCCATCTCCTGCAGGATGATGTTTTGGATGGAGTTCTCCATTTTGTCCACAGCCCGCTCGGCACCTTCCTGACGAATGCCAAAGATGGCATCGGCCTCATTGAAGAGGAGGATGGGAACCGGTCCTTCTGCGCATACTGCCTGGCGATACTTGTCGAAGACATCCTTGATGTTCTTCTCGCTCTCGCCAACCCAGCAGCTCTTAACCTGGGACACGTCTACGATGTAAAGGTCGCGTCCGCATTCGCGCGCAATCTGATAAACAGTCTCCGTCTTGCCGGTTCCGGGGGAGCCGTAGAACAGGCAGGTGAAACCCGTCCGGAGGCCCTTGGCCTTCATTTTCTCGCGGATTTCGCCGAAGCGGCCCTCACTCATAAGTTCCTTAAGCTGTGCCACCTGTCGTCCCTCGTCCATATTATAGAATAGCTCTTTGGGACCGATGCTGGAAGCCTCCAGCTTACGGGATGCGGAAACCTTGGGGGCTTCCTTGCGCATTCCACCTACATCTGCAAAGATTTCCTCCTTGATTTCATCTTTGATCTTGAAGTAGTCCTTTGTTAGCATTCCGTCATAACCGGTAAATTCAATGATTTTTTTTCTCTGGAGATACAGACGTTCGGTTTTGGAATCAGTACGCAAGTCATCTAGATCATCCTCGTCCAGATAGTCGTCAACGTTGTGCCATCCCACCATATCGTCATCGTCGAACCAGTAACGGCAGATGAGTACGTACAAGAAGATATTCTCAGTGAAAAAGAGTTTGGAAAGATCTTCCATGTATTTTTTGAATGTCTTGGCGATGCTTGTGTCGGGATTTTCGTCAAATAGAGCAAGAACCTCCTCGTCTAATTCATCAGAATCCATTTCGTCATCATCTCTAATGGCTAAAAGCTTCTTCATGCGTGTAAGAATCTTTCCGGTGGTCAATCCGGTAGTGGGTTCGGGTTCCACTGGTTTGTTTCCTTTAAGTGCCCTCATTACCTCTTTAGGAACATTAATATGGAGTTCCTTATCCATGCGGATATAACCCTTCTTTTTTAGGTATTCCAGGTCTGAATCGTGCGTGAGGAACTTAAGATATTCCATGCCAAGAAATGATGCAATGTCATCCCCGTCAATCCTATAACGGGCCGATTTCTGGATAATAGCCGTAAGGATGAGCACCTGCATGGTAGTCATCCCGAGAATGTTTCTCAAATAGCGAAGCTCCGGCTCAGCTTTCTTGCACGTGGCGGGAGTCACAATGATGGAACACTGATTTTTAGGATCCTTCATCTTCTCAGTAATTGCATACATGCTTTCAATAATCGTCTTGCTCATTTCTTGTAAGGTTTCACGATGCAAAGAAACATAATCATCTTGCCAAAAAGTGGCAGGGGAAATAAAAATGCAAAAAAGAGGACCGGAGGTCCGGTCCTTTATGAACTACGTTTCTTCAATCATGGCGCACTGGAGACGTTCCATTTCTACACCAGAGGAGAAAAGCATATCCCCGTTTCCAATAAGTTTCTCTGCGCCGGGCTGGTCTAGAATGGTTGTCGAGTCAATCCTGGAGGCCACCCTGAAGGCGATGCGGGTAGGGAAGTTGGCTTTAATCAGTCCCGTGATTACATCAACAGACGGCCGCTGTGTGGCAATAATCAAATGGATGCCTACTGCACGTCCTCTTTGTGCAAGGCGGACGATTGATGTCATAATCTTTTTAGAGCCAATTAGGTCGGCGTATTCGTCAATAAAGACCACAATATATGGAAGACGCTTTTCATTATATCGACGGTTGTAGTCCTTGATATTGTTCGCGTGACCTTCATAAAGAACGCCGTAGCGATCGTCCATTTCAATATCAAGCATCTCAAGCGTTTCGCCAATCTCAATTTTGCTTGTGTCTATAGCCTTGGGGTCAAGCCAGTAGATCTTCAACTCTGAAGCACTTATTTTTGCTTCTAATGAGGCGCGAAGAGCATTGAGACACATTGATTTCCCTTGCTTTGTTGCACCAGAAACCAGAATATGAGGAGCATCCTGCAAATCAATGACCCTCACCTTCCGGTCAATAGTGTGACCAATAATAAGAGGCAGTTCGTCATGGCTCTCAAGGAACTCTTTGCTTTCCATCATCTCTTTAAGCGGAATGTATTCGCGGTTACTGTTGGGAACTTCCACTCCAATGCTGTCACGCAGGGTGACGGTTCTTACGCTAGTCATCCCCATTGCCATAGCAAAATCGTCGGCCAGTTCTTTGACTTTGTAAATCTTCACACCTGGAACGATGTAAATCTTATACAACGAAATTACCGGGCCTTCGACTACTTGTATGTCCCTGATTTCAATCCGCTTGTAACTTAGTACATCTCGGATGCAATTGACGTTGTGTTCAATCTCTTCTCGCATAGTATTACTTGGTTAATTCAATAATATCCAATCTTTTTCCACTGGCACTGTACACGATGAAAGCCGATGTTGTCTTCACGGCGAAGAAGTTGCCGCCATAATGAATCTCACGCACGTTTGCCTGCGTAATGAGATTCCGGTCCAACGCTACTCGCTTCGGCAGCGTCTTTCCCTTGATGCTGATGTCGGCCACCGGAATGGAGAAGAACTCCCTTCCGCCGACATAGACCTTCTGAAAGAATATGTGCACGCGCGAAGCAATCATGCTGCAAAGAAAACTATAAAAGTTGCCAAACTGTGGCACTTATGAAACAATAAATTAAGCAAATACGATATGCCGGATATTGGCAGTATGATGTTTTACCTTTGTCAGCAAAACAAAGTCGCATTATTATGTATAACATACCCATCAACGAAAAGGAACTGCTGGGGTCCTTACCTGGATTCAAGCGCTTAACCATAGAAGAGATGCTTAACATCCAGGTTGTTTCCTTTGAATATAGTGACTATATGGCCCTCACAACAGCTACGCTATTATTTCGGTATGGATTCTTCCCGCTGAAATTCGAGCTATCATGTAGCAGGCAGGATGGGTTTTGCTACGAGCATGTTCTTTATGAAGACGAATATGATGAAAAAGAATTCCCAGGCTTCAGGGAAGCTATAGATTATTTGAAAGGCATAGAACAAAAGGCAAAAGAAATCGATGATGCTGAACCAATGGACAAATGACCCCGTTCTAAACGAATGGTATTACAGCTTCAAGGACGCAGATGGCCTGGAATGGACCATCAATCTAGTTCCGTGGTATGAATCCCAGGAAGGCCCTTGGGAAGCTTCAGTTGTGTCGGAGAAGAAGGTTATCGGTCTTCATTTCCCCGGCCGATACCTGGACGACGATATCGACCAGCTGAAAGCCGACGCACTCCGCCGCGTAGCAGGGCTCTTCCCGAATGTGGAATTCCCCGAAAAATGCTTAAATTCGCAACATATGACGCAGTTCATAGCCGACGAAGCCCATTTCAAGGAAGTCATTGAGAGAGTACCCCAGGTAAAACGCTCCCTCTGGATTGGCACGGCTGATATCAAGGACCTGTACGTAGAAGACCGCCCGTTTCTTGGCGTGCTGGCCGATATCATCAAGAAGGGCAGGGAAGTGCGCCTTATTCACGCCAAAGAACCCGGTCCCAACTTCCGTGAGGACTTCGACCAGTATCCGGTCCTCTTCACGGGCCTGGAGCGTGCCCTGTGTCCCCGCGTGCATTTCAAGATGATTATCTTTGATTGCAAGTTAGCATACATTGGCAGCGCCAACTTAACCGGCGCTGGCATTGGTATGAAAAGTACCCGTACACGCAACTTCGAGGCTGGCATCCTCACCGATGACCCTGAGTTAGTGGAAGCCGCCATGAACCAGTTTGACTCCGTCTGGGCCGGTTTCAAGTGCAAGAACTGCGGCCGCAAGGAATACTGCGGTGACCCGATTCTGAAATAAAAGCATCAAATAATATGGCTGCATTCGATAAAGAATATAAAAAGCTGGAGGGCGTCATAACCCATCTAACTGACTTAGAAGATAATCCGTCGCTATCCGTCAATCAAGTTGAACTTGAAATGAAGTCATTGCAAAGTGAGCTACAGGATATTACTGATTACGTCAAGGCTGTGATGGAACCGTATGTAGAAGAACGGTTTAAGCGCGGCATCCAGGAGGCAAAAAGACTTATCCAACGAATCGGTCAGAATATTTTAGGATATCCTGATTTGGATGAGTTAAAACGGGAGTTCTCCAATGACGATGACATGAATTGGGATTCATGACCATCGACTACAAAGGCCATAAGATCTTTGCTTTTTCCGATACCCACGGGATGTATCGGAAGTTGGAAGTGCCCTCTGACGCGGATATCTTAATCTGCGCCGGAGATGCCTGTGAGGGCTTTAATCCGGCCGATTTGCAGGACTTCTTCAGTTGGTATAACGCCATCCCGGCGAAGCTCCGAATCTTCGTGCCAGGGAACCACGACCGCATCTTCTATCACGAACCTACGCGAGCCAAAAATCTGGTTCCCGGTGGGGTAATGTATCTGGAGGATGGGGGAATCGAATTCGATGGAATCAAGTTTTATAGCGTTCCGGCAAGGCCATACCTGAAGGCCCCGGCCAAACTGCCTGCGGATATCGACATTCTCATCACCCATGGCCCGGCCTACAGCTACCTGGACCGAGATATGGGCTGCAAGCAGCTTTTCCTGGACGTATCCAGCGCCCGTCCCAAATACCACATCTTCGGCCACGTCCATGAAGAAGGGCTGAAAAGAAAGGCGATGCTTGGCAGCACCACCTATCTCAACGTGTCGTATTTCGAAGAACTTCGGAAAGGCATCTAGCGCACCACCTCAAACAACCCGCTTTCCGTCTTGTCCGGCGGAATCAAGTGCACATGGTGCGCCGCGGCATCCTGAAGAATAGCATCCAGCTCCCAGGCCTTGTCCAAATACCCGTTCAGCAGCGCCTTATAGAACTCGTGAGGATAGTTCGCCTTGTACCATGCCATTTGATAGGCGATCAGGGTATAGCAAAGCGCGTGTGCCTTGGGGAAGGTATCGCAGCCGTAGTGCTTTGAAATCCTCATCTCCTGCTCCTGATAAATCATCAGGCCGAGGGTCTCCCAGAGTTCGTCGTGCTCACATACAAACGATTCATCACCGTGCTTTCTCGCAATATAGTGCGGGATCATGTGATATATGCCGGGGCGTGTCATGGTCTCTAGAACCACTAGATCGGCGAAATGGTCCGGTTTCAGATTGCGCAAGTGCTCTCTCATCATTTCAGAGCCGAACTGGAATACACCGACAGTGTCTCCCCGCGCGAACAAGTCCAGCGTGTCCTTATCGTCCAGCGGCAGGTACTCCGGCTCAATCAGAATCCCGTATTCTCTCTCAATGGAATACATGATGTCCTGCAGAATCCTCAGCTCCCTTAGTTGCAGGACGTTCAGCCGAAGAATGCCAATCTTGTCCGTGAACTTTGCCTCGTATTCTGAAACTCCATAGGACAGGGGAATGATGTCCGTCAGCGGCTTGGTCGAAACCAAAATGCTACAGGGATGGATATGGCTGCCGGAGATGACTGTTTCCAGTTTACTGGTGACCTCAAGGGCCTCTTCGCCATTTCCCAGCTTTTTCAACGCTTCACGGCGTGCTTTGCCGTGGTTGAAGTACTCGTAGGATGTAATCTCTGCAACGCAGTCCTGACCATATTTCTCCTTCAGGTATCCAAGAACCTTCTCCTGTGCGGCCGGTTCCACATCCAGGTCGATGCTTGGAACTCCATCCTTGTCCCAGTTGTAGAACCGTTCGAACACCAATTCATGTTTGACTGGGTCAACGCCGGTAATCCCCAGACAATAGTTGACCATGCTGGAGGCAGAAACGTTTCTGCCCGGGCCGACAACCCAGTTATTGGAACGCACCCAGTCCACCAGGTCCTTTATCATCAGGATGTAATTGGCACAGCCTTTCTTGCATAGGAGATTCAACTCATAATCCAAGCGATCCCAAATCTCATCCGTCACTTCGCCGAAGCGCTCTTCTGCTCCAGCAAACACGGCCTCCCTGAGCTTCTCTTTGGGATTCTCGCATATTTCCGGAACCTCCAATTCTCCCCATATAGAGTACCGCTCTACCTTCTCCAGCACCTCCATCGTATTCTCAATAACCTCCGGATGTTCAGGGAACAGGCGGCGCATCTCTTCCTCCGTCTTCATGTATTCCAGATGCGAATAGCGGATACGCTTGGGATTGTTCATGCTTTTCCCGTGCTGGATGGCCCGCATCACATCGTGCGCAACGCCGTCTTCACGGTTAACGAAATGAACGTCGTTGGTGGCGATAACCTTGATGCCCAGCTCCTGTGCAATCTCGAATATGCCGGCATCGGCTTTTTTCTGCAGGCGGTTCAGTTCGTGTACGCTCTTCAGATACGCCTGCCGGTTATCTGCCTCGCTGAGCTTGACAGGGCCGAAATTGCGGTGCAAGGCCACCTCCAGGTAGAAGTCATCACCGAAGATGCTCTTGTACCAGGCTGCAGCTTCCTTCGCACCAGCAATGTCTCCGGCCAGAATCAGCTGGGGGATTTCGCCGCCGATGCAGGCCGAGGAGCAAATCAGGCCTTCGTGGTACTTTGCCAGGGCGCAGTGAGAGATGTGGGGCCGGGAATCGTTGGGATACAGTCCTTCGGTGTCGGCAATGTTACTAAGCTTCACCAGATTCTTGTAGCCGGTGAGATTTTTGGCAAGCAGAATTAGGTGATAGGTTTTCGTCCTCGAAGAATCTCCCAGCCAGCATTCGCAGCCGACGATTGGTTTTACTGTAGGGAACTCCTCTGCCGTTTTGAGGAACTCCGGAACGCCGGCAAGAGTGCCGTGGTCCGTGATAGCCAGGCCGGGCATCTCCAGCTTGGCAGCCTTTTTAAACAGGCTCTTGATATTCGACATCCCGTCCGTCGAATACTCTGTGTGCACGTGTAAATGAACGAATGACATATCTTTAACTTTTTTATCGATGCAAAGATATTTCGACCTAATGCCAAAATCCGGCAGGATAAAATTATTTGATACTGCTAACATTTGGCAGAAATAATAGTTAACTTTGCGATAGACAATAAGAGTGTATGATAATTAAGATCAGCAGTAACAGCAAGCAAATCACTTCGGTCGAAGAGTGGTTTGATGCCGCTCCGCCTAAAGGAGAAAAAACACAGTGGAAAGTCGGACGAAGCGCTATGGAGATGGCTAGATTTGCTGTCTCAGATGATTTCTCAAGATTCATTTCCACGGTGTCTAAATGGGCTAAAATTGACGATACGAATTATGATTGTGAGCCCGAGGCTAAGACTACATTTAATAAAGGGATGGGGTCTGGCGGGCCTAGAAACCATGATTTACTTATGGTGGGAGACAGCTCTGTAATTGGTATTGAAGCAAAAGTTTCTGAGAGCTTTGATAAGCAAATAAGCGAAAAGCGTATTGGGGCAACCGACAATATGCATACTAGACTGGATTCATGCTTGTCCTTCTTGTATGGAGAAAAGCTTCCGAATAATGCGGAGCAAATGTACTATCAGTTGTTCTCAGCCACAATCGGAACTATTATTGAAGCCCAAAGAAGGGGGAAGAAAAAAGCTGTCGTTTTGTTCCTAACATTCACCGGTAATGTCTCGAAAGAGAGCGCTTACAATGATAAAGTAGCAATCAACGAGAAGGCTTTTAAGGCATTCTGCAATTCGCTTGGACTTGGAGAGGAAGGTGGGAAACTCAATTTTATCCCCGGCCTTGGTGACAACCAGATTGACTGTTTCGTTAAATCTGTAAAAGTAGAAATAGCGTATAATTACGGATTTAAATAGCGGACTTCTTGCCACATTTTAGCATTATTGCCATCTTCCTTTGCCGAAAAATTCAAATATGGAAGAAAGAAAAATAACGCCAAAGAAAGGAATCTTAGTCGGAAGAGTAATCGATGACGACTTCCTGTATGGCTCCTTCAGTGACACCGATGCCCTGGTTGATTCCGAGAACGTTGAAGACCGCATCAGAATGGCTAAAATGGGATATGGAGTGGACAAGCTGGTGAACGACCCTGATCCCAGAGTCCGCGTAGAAGTAGCTAAAGGAGGGTATTTCACCCAGGAATTACTCAAAGACGAAAGCCCGGAGGTGAGGGCTGCCGTCCAAAAGTATATTTCGGGAGAATAGTAACTACTTGAGCACCTTCACGAAGCTCTCCGGAAGACAGATGTTCGGAACATCTACCGCCTCGCTGAACAGCGGGGCGATTTCTTTATCCCGGAAACCGGCAATGCCGCAGCCGATACGGGTTACATAGAAGAATAGTTCAGGATGTGCCTTGGCGAAAGCAATGAAATCATCAACGTAAGGCTTTATGGTTTCCACTCCGCCTTGCATGGTTGGAATGGCGTAGCTCTGGCCACGCAGGCCCACACCGCAACCCATCACGGCGCCGAAGTGCCTGAAGGCATAATAAGCAGCTCCGCCGCCGTGCATGCCCTCCAGATTGCTGCCAAACACAAACACTTCGTCCGCCTTCAGCTCGCTGATGTTGTCCGGAGTATAGGCCGGACGTTCGGTTCCATTGTATTCCCTAGTCTCTTTCATATACGCGAAGGTACGAAAAAAACCTTGAACAGCAGCCTAGGTAAGAAATCATTTTGTCGATTCTCTGTACATAGTCTCCAGCGCCTCCAGCCGCTGCTGAATAATCAACTCTTTTTCGGCCGATGCTTTCTTCTCGCGCCACTGGGTGATAGCGCCTGGGAGGACTCGGTCTATCAGGTAGGGAAACCAGGCCAGGATTTCCTCCTTGTAGCAGACGGTCAGGACGCGGCGTCCAATCCAGAAGTAGCCCTGTCCAAAGCGTATCAGCAGCGGTAGGGGAGTCTTCAGCAACAATTCGTACCCGCGCAGCTCCAGCTTGGTTCCCTTGGGAAGCTGCGCTTTTTCGGCAACATACTTCTTGATGCCGGCGAGGTTGTAATCCTCCGTCTTTCGCTGCACGCTGTCCCAAGTTGCCGCAACGTGGGACGCCATATCGCGGAACATATCGTCGGCCAGCTCATTGGAGAGTAGCTGTATGAGCTCGTCCTTTTCCATTACACCGGCGGCAGAATCGTGTACTTCGACTTCGGAAACTCAGTAATCCAGTCCAGGTCCGGATCCAAATGACCACCGCGGAAAGCAAAGTCATTGTAAAGCATCCACAAGATGTTGCCGTAGAAGTGCTCCGGAACCGTGGGTACGGAGGCATATCCGTCCGTAATCATGATGAGTCCGTCGTAACGGTTGTCCAGGAAATAGTCTATGGCTTCCTGGAAATCAGTGCCGCCCCGGCCCTCAATCTGGATGGATTTCCGGGCCTTCTTCATAGACAGGGGCTCGCCGTGAACTTCCACATCAAAACGGATGACGTCAACGTTTTCCACTCCATACTTGAAGAAACGGTTGATGATGGAGAGGGCCTGCGCTACTTGCTGGTCATCTACGGAGCCGCTCACGTCAATAGCCACTAGCAGACGAGTGGCAAACTCCCTTTTGCTGCCCATATATTGGAAGCCGTAACGGCGGCTGGGAATCATCCGCGTAAGCCTGCGTTTGCTGGACAGCACCGAAGCTCGGAATCCGGAAAGGATGGTCCTATAGTCGATGCGCACAATGGTTGTTGCCTCAATCTCATCCTTGAGCCCACCGCCGATGGAGCCCCACTGCTTGCTGCGTTGGGCTCTCCGGACCATATCCTTAATCTGTTCCTGCGCCAGCTGGTCTTCCTCCCATAGTTCGGCTGATTCCTCCGCACCCTCAGCTATCTCCTTCAGTTCTTCTTCGTCTGAATCACCGGTGTCATTTTCATCCTCATCATCGTCATTCATAATGCTGCTGAGTGCATCTTCCAATTCGTCCAGCGTCATCTGCTTATCCTCAGATTCTTCCGGAAGTGACTCGCCGCCCAATTCTCCGCCTGTATCGGTATCGTCCGATGCCCCGCCGCCACCGTCATCTATCAAGCCTTCCACATCGTATTTCGGGGACTTCAAGTTCTTGTCCAGATAAGCTTCCACAAGGGCGTAATACTCTTCAAAGCACAGACCCTTCTCGTACTGTAGTCCCTCTGGTAGTTTGATGGTGCCTATCCTGTGGTATGATGATGTCAGCGTCACGTCGCTGGCCACTCCCAGCGTTGCCTTCTTGGCTTTGTATGGCTGCCGCTGGTATGGATGACCCAGGAGGATACGGATGACCTCAAAACGGAGACGTTCCTCTATGGCGGACCGAGTCCACGAGGACAGAATCTCCGGATTGTACTCTATCCGCATCTTTCCCGTCCGCATGGGCACGCTCATCTTGGAGTTTGCTTCCAGCGTGTGCGTGCACCAGACGGAAAACATCAGCGGCTCGGTCAGGAACCAGTCACCGGCTATCTGTGACAGCAGCTCTTCCATTACAGGTTCTTGATGAATTCAGTGATGGCCTTGAAGCACTTCGGTGCCTTGCTCATCATAAAGAGATTGGCCTTACTATAGGTGGCTCCCTCGAACACAGAGCAGAAGTGCGCCATAGACTCTCGCTTACCGCCCATTGCCATCCAGCTCATATACTTGAGCAGGTTGTCAGCGGCTTTGTCTGTGGGCCCCTGCTTGTCGTTCTCGATGCAGCGGTAAATGCTTTCGTTGACAGTGGCCAGGTCGTGCGGCTGATAACCCTCCAGCGTGGTCTTCTGCCGATCGAAATCCTTCAGGATGCTCTCCGCGCTCACAAGACGGCTCTGCGAGAAGCTCTCGAAGAACTCCGAGGCAGCCTTTGCACCCACTATTCCAGCCACTACTTTCCGGGTAGTCGGTCCGATGGAAGATGTCGTCTTGATGATGTCAGAAACGCGCTCCCAAGCACGTCTGTCCGGCGTTTTCTCCAGTGAAGATGAAGAATCCGTCACCGCGCCGTCCCCGTCCAGCATACGGCTGTTGTTTTCGATGAAGTCAATCACGTGCTGGTCGATGCCGGCCTGCTGAGCCCACAGAATCCATTCGCCCGCCGTGGGGCGGAAATTATAAATATTGAAGCGGGATACCAGCGCCGGGTCCAGGTCTGTCAGCTGGTACTCCTCGCCGTCGTTCACGGCCGATACGATGCGGCTGCCAGGGGGCAGGGAGCGTCCTGCCAGCTTGCGGTTCAGCGCCAGGTCCATGATGGTCTGGAGTATCTCCGGCCGGGCGCGGTTCAGCTCGTCCAGAAACAGCACCACGGGCTGGTCGTCAGTGGGGAACCAGTAGGGCGGCATAAAGACCGTCTTCCCGGTGGCTTCGTCCTTGTTGGGCAGGCCAATCAGATCTCCCGGGTCACTCATTTGTCCCAGGAACAGCGTCACTACCTTCTGGCCTTTGGCCGTGAAGAAGTCTGTGATGATCTTGGACTTACCAATGCCGTGCTTCCCGGACAGCATAATGTTATGCGTGGCGGGCGTGCTCTCCAGCAGGTTCTTAAGCTCTTTCGTGTTGATATTGATTGCCATATCGTGGGTTATTTAAACGGAGACACCATCTCCATGATTTCTTCGTAGGTGAGCTTGTTGGATGCCCCAGTTCCCTTCAGAATATTGTCCGAAATGCCCCGTTTGCGGTCCTGCAGCTTAACGATTTTCTGCTCAATCGTATGCTCCGCGATGAGGCGGATAACGGTGACGTCCTGTGTCTGGCCGATGCGATAGGCCCGGTCAATGGCCTGCTCTTCGATGGAAGGATTCCACCAGGGATCCAGCAGAATCACGTAGTTGGCCGCCGTCAGGTTCAGCCCCAGACCACCGGCCTTCAGGCTGATGAGGAATACCGGGCATTCTCCGTTCTGGAACTGCTGCACCAAATCGGCCCGCTGCTCCAGCGGTGTTCCGCCGTCCAGATAGAAGAAGGGGAGTCCCAGGTCCTTGAGCACCTTCTTGGCCAGGCCCAGGAAGCTGGTGAACTGGCTGAAGATAAGGATGTGACTGTCCGGCGTAAAGATACGCTGGAGGATGTATTTCAGTTCTGCAAGTTTGGAGGAACCATATTCCCATTCCGGCCGCTGCAGTTCAAAGGAGCAGCATGCCATACGAAGCCGTGTAAGCCCCTCGAAGAAGGATATCTCCACATCCTCGTTTCCTCCAGAGGTGATATCGTTCTCAATCTCCACGCGCATCTTCTCGTATTCTGCCAGCTCTGCGTCAGACATCTTGAGCACGTAGTCAATTTCTGTCTTCTGCGGCAACTCTTTCAGCACTTCCTCCTTCGTGCGCCGGAGGATGAACGGCTGCGTCAGGTTCTTCAGTTTCTCCAGTTTTTCATCGGCTTCCTTGGGGTCTGCGGAGTAGAAGCGGGCCTTGAACTGCTCAAAGCGGCCCAGCATTCCGGGATTGATAAACTGGAACAGATTCCAGAGGTCCGAAAGGCTGTTCTGCACCGGCGTACCCGTCAATATTATACGCGCCTTGCTTCGTAGTTCCATGGCCGCATGGGACACTTTGGTCCAGCGGTTCTTGATTTGATGGGCTTCGTCCAGGCAGATGACGTTCCACTCACGCAGCTGGATGTTCTCGGCACTGTTCACCAGCACGCCATAGGAGCAGAGCACAACGTCATTGGGGCCGACGTTGTTCACCAATGTAGCCCTATCCTTCACGCTGTTAATAAGCAACGGACGAAGGTCGGGAGCGAACTTGCGGATTTCGCTATCCCAGTTGGGAACGACGGAGGTAGGTGCCAGTACCAGGGAAGGCCCTTCGGCGGCGCGGTCTAGCAGGAATGCGATTGTCTGCACCGTCTTGCCAAGGCCCATATCGTCGGCCAGGCAGCCGCCTGCGCCCCAATGCGCCAAACGTGATATCCACTGATATCCGTCCTGCTGATACGGTCGAAGGGTGGCGTCCAGTCCGGCTGGAACGGCCGGTTCCAGCTCGTACGCCTCTTGCATCCTGGTCAGCTGATCCTGGTACTCCTGTCCGGTGGCTACCGGCAGGTCTCCCATTCCCAGCACTTCAGCCAGTTTGCCCACCTGGTATTTGGGTATCTGCACGTTCGTTCCTACGCCTAGGCTCTGCAGTGCGGCCAGCTGACGTTTCAGCGCACGGCTGATTTTCAGGTACTCGTTCTCTCCAATTAAAACGAACTCGCTATCGCCTTCCAAATCGGCCTCCAGCACCTTCTTGAGGGGGATTTGGGTGTTGCCGAGGTTCAGGTTGCCCTCCATCTCAAACCAGTTGATGCCGGCCGACAGGCCTATCTCCCAGTTAGAGCTTCCGGCCTTGCCCTTGAACTTGATTTCCGTGCCTTCCGGCCATTCCATCGCGTAGTCGTCAGGGCGGTCGTGCAGGAACTCCAGCAGCGGCAGCAGGTTCTCGGTCTGGTGGATCTCCAGCTTCTTGGTGCTGTACATCGAGTAAGAGGGCGTCTTGGTAATGAAATCCGTCAGGTCGTTCAGGTTGTCCTGTTCCTTCTGGAAATCTCGCTGCACCTTGTAGGCTCGCCCCACGGAGTCGTGCTCTATGTATTCGGCCGGTCCGTCGGCAGGGTCAAAGCGTGCGCCTCCCTCATACGGCATCGCTTTCCATTCTATCATGTAAGAGCCTTTATCGGGCTTGATCTGGACGATAATCATCCCGGTTCCCGGCAGGCTCACCGCTTCCGTCAACCCCTTCAGGGCCGATACATCGATGTCTATAAACTGCTGCATCTGACCGCTCAGGTCGATGATGGAAGCGGCGGCCGATAACGGCAGGCCGCTCTGCTTGAGCAGCATTTCCAGAATGCGCCGCTGCTGGTTGTCCAGGGCTATTATGGTGGCGTTTCCCTTGTCGTCGATGATTACCTTGCGGGCAAACACATTGCCTTTGTTATCCGAATCCACGTTCGCCTTGGGAACAATCTTATCCACCTTGATGTCGAAGGTCACTTTGGCTCTACCGGCCGATATCTGCATCGGCCCTTCCATATTGTAAACGCGGTCCGACCCCACCAGGAAGGGGAGTATGGCCTCAGCCTCCGAGCGATAAACAGGATGGACGCTATACTTGCTGTAATCCCGCAGCAGCTGGATAATCTTCTGGTCTGTCTCGTCTATGAAACTGTATCGGCCATCCAGATACTGGCTGTAGGAAAGGAGTTTCTCATTGCCCCAGCTGCCGTCCTCGCTGGCCCGCTGCTCCCGAAGGCCCACGATGGACTCACCGCTAAAGATGAACTTCACGCGGGAGCCAGAGGCCTGTTTAGGACTCAGTGCCTGCTCCAGGCTCTGGAGCGTCTGGCTCCAGTCATTCACGGGCTTTATCTGCGCCATCCGACTGTCTTCACCAAAGGTGTTCACCAACTTCTGGTGCGCATCGGCGTCCATTTTCAGGTACGGGGCGCATTCCAGCTGCATGATGGCCGTCTGGGGCGTCTCCTCCAGCGAATTGAAGCCCTGAATGTTGTTCAAATTACTCCACTTGCTGATGAGGAAAAGAATCTGCTGTTCCATCGGGCCGGACACTTTCACCAGTTTCCGGATGCGGTCTCCCAGTTCGTCTTTATCCATCATCTTCATTCCGGCCAGGAGCTGAATCACCGGCGCTGCGTCCCGACTCTTGGATATTGCTTCCAGCTTAACGTTCTGGCGGCTGTCGTAATGCAGCGCCACAACGAAGAAGTAGCTGGCAAGGATATTTTGAGGCACATCCTTCATGGACATCGTGCGGTCCATGGCTTGCCGGAAGGCTTCGGCCGATTCCTCGTGCTTCCCCTTATACAGCAGCTCAATGGCGCTGATGTAGGAATCGAAGGTGGTGCGCACGTGCGGCTTTTGGACCCTTTCACCCGAGAGACAGTAGCGATAGAACGCCATCTCATCCTTCAGGTAGAATCGGTTCTGAACGGAAGTGTGCTTGTGGGCTGCGTAGGTCTCCAGATGGGAGGCCAGGTTGTCAAGATGCGCAACGGTGAGCATATCCCGGCCGAAGCGCTTCTGCACCTGATTTTCGGCGCACTGTATGAAGTCCCGGCCAGCAACGGAATCCAGGATAGGGTAGTAGCGATCTTCCACAACCAGCGGCTCAATGAGCTGGAGAATCTGGCCGGGGCTGGCAATCTCCCTGGAAAGGTCCATCATTTCTCCGGACAGTGCACGGAAAGACAGGATCCACAGCGTTTCAAAAAAAGGCCCTTGCGTGAAGCCCTCGTCCCGGAACATCTTGGGCCAGCCGGTATGTTCCTCCAGCACATAGAAGATGTGCTTCAATAGAATGGGCTTGTTAATGCCCTGGCCCGTTATGTAGAGACCACGCTCGATGAGGACCCGCATATCGGACGTACAGTCCTCTATCACGGGATGCTTCTGCGCAAGTGCCTTTATGTCGTCGGCCTTCAGCGGCGTGCATTTGTACGCTGCAAAGGAAAGCAGCAGGAGCTGGCTTTCACTCAGGCCTTCTATTTCCTTGTAACGTTTGCTCATCGGTCAAGCTTCTGGATAAATGCCAGCACGCCTGGACCTTCCGTGAGGCTCTCATATGGCGTGTGGATGGTGATGGTCTTCCCGTTATGCAGGGTGATGCGCATCTGGACACGCTCATCCCCGAATTCCGACGACACCTTGAATCCCTGGTCCAGAAAGCCCTGAATAACGGCTTCTGCACCAGCGATTTGCATCTGGCGGATTTTCTCGTCCTTGAGTTGCTGCTGTTTACTGTCCGGTTTCATACGCGTGCAAAATTAGCAGTCGCTTGTGCCAAACTGCTGCGCTGCAAAGATAAATTTCCAAACCGCCAAAACCTGGCAGTGTCGGGAAGATATGAACACGTTCTCTATATCCTAAAATCCGCAACTATCATCCAATACACGATTAAGGGTAGATTTATGAGTCGTTAGTAGCAGCTTTCAGTAAAAAGCAACAGCACAACATCAATATGTAGCCACCATCCCCTTACCCCA